>Ga0123396_108688_pt1 | contig 30324 bp, 27 predicted proteins | sample T10HLNO3metaT_FD_89924 | JGI IMG/M metagenome (GOLD analysis project Ga0123396, IMG submission 89924) | Methane-oxidizing artificial microbial communities from Washington, USA to study methane cycling - T10-HLNO3 metaT (Metagenome... ...
ATCGGCCGCGAGCTGGATTTAGCGCAATTGGCCGACCTGCCGCCGTTTGCCAAGCAGCTGCAAAGCGATTTCCCGGCCTTGGATGCGGTGGTATTTGCCGCCGGTTACGGCCAATTCGGCGGATTGGAGCAGTTTTCCTACGCGCAAATCGAGACGCTGATGACCGTCAACTTTACCGCCCAAGCCTATCTGACGCGGGCGTTGTTACCGAAATTGAAGCAAAAAGCACACGCCAACTTGGTGTATATCGGTTCGGAAGCCGCGTTAAAAGGCAGCCGCAACGGAAGCCTCTATTGCGCCAGCAAATTTGCCTTACGCGGCTTTAGCCAGGCCTTGCGCGACGAATGCGGTAAAAGCTCGGTGCGGGTGTCTTTGGTCAATCCGGGCATGGTCGACACCGCGTTTTTTGATGCATTGTCGTTCGCGCCCGGCAAACAGTCCGGCCAAGCCTTGCTGGCGGAGGATATTGCCGACGCGGTGTCTTATATCCTGCAAGCCGGCCCGCACTGCGTCATCGACGAAATCAATTTAAATCCCTCCAGCAAAGTGATCGAATTTAAGAAATAACCCCACATGCTAGCCAAACTCATCGTTTATTGCGCTTATTACCTCAAATCCGCCGACGGGTATCGCAGAGCTAAGCTGTTTTTTTACGATTTGTTAGAAAACAGCCATAGCCGCAAAAAGAAATATTTCGACGCGACAATGATCGGCTTGCTGATTTTGAGCGTGATTTTTCTGATTTACGATATAGAGCACGAAGACAGCAAGATGGGCGGTTATTTCGAGCTGGCAATTTTGATGGTATTCATCGTCGAATATCTGATCAGGGGCTGGATTTATTCGGACACCTATAAAGTCATCATTGAGGAATACGAGAAAGCGCTGTATTTGAATCTGGATTTCAATCTGCTCGGGGTGTTTCGCAAAGCCTTCGTCAGGGATATTGAGTACATCACCTCGCCGTTTGCGATTATCGATATTCTGGCCATTTTGCCCAGCTACCGGCCGTTGGCAATCCTGCGTATCTTCATCATTTTCCGGCTATTCAAACTATTTCGATACTCCAATAGCGCCAAATTGTTCGCCGACGCTTTGGCCAGCAAACGCTTCGAATTGATGACTTTGTTGATATTCACCTGCTTTTTGGTGTTTATCGCCAGCGTGTCGATTTACATGTTCGAGTATCAAGCTACCGATAGCGGCATCCATAATTTATTCGACGCCTTTTATTGGACCATCGTGACTTTGGCGACGGTGGGTTTTGGCGACATTACCCCGCAAACCACAGGCGGCCGCTGGGTGACAATTTTTTTGATACTGGCCAGCTTGGGCGTGTTGTCGTTCTTCACGTCCATCCTGATTGCCGCCTTCAGCGAGAAAATGTTGTCGGTTCGTGAATCCAGAACCTACGCCGAACTGGACCGCTATGACAATTTCATCATCATTTGCGGTTTTGGCCGGGTAGGGCAGGAAATTGCCCGGCATTTACACAACGACAGACAAAAATTTTTAATCATCGATAGAGTGCCGGCGCGGATTGATTTGGCCAAGAAACGCGGTTATCTGGCGATAGAAAGCGATGCCAGTAACAATGAAGTGTTGATCAACGCCGGTATTTGCCGCGGTGCCAGCGCCATTCTGTGCATCACCGGCGACGATGTGATTAACGTCTATGTGACCTTAACCAGCCGGCATTTAAATAAAAACCTGCGCATAATTTCCCGCGCCAATCGGCATGACAACGTCAATAAGCTCTACCAGGCCGGTGCTGATAACGTCATCAGGCCGTTTGAGATTGCCGGATTGCTGGCGGCGGAATTTGTCGGTCAGCCCGTTGCTTTCGAGGCCATCTCCGGCATTTTGCATAATCAAACCGAGACGGTGATGGAGTCGGTATTGGTCAGCGAAAAGTCGCCGCTGGATAATCAAAAAATCGGCCAACTGGATTTGCAGCAGCGTAAGCTCACCTTGTTGGGAGTGATCAGCGACAATCCGATTCATCTGAAACACAAGAATAAATACCAGGTGAATCAGCAACATTTTTATTTCAATCCGGAAGTGGACTTTATCCTGCGGCACGGCGACATGCTGGTGTTATTGGGCCGTAAGTACGGTATCGATCATTTTCGCGATCAGGTGGAACAACGCCGTTTATTCAGCAGGCAGCCCAAATGAAAAACATCGCCGTATTCGGTTACAACCGGCTGTCGTTCGAGGCCATTAGCCGGCTGGACAAAGAGCTCTATCAAATCACCGTGATCGATCACGATCCGGCCAAAGCGGCGCTGGCGCGGGAAAACGGCTTCGAAACCGCCAATATCGATTTCCGTAGCGACGACGATTTGAAGCTGATCGGCATTGGTGCGCATATCGATACGCTGTTTTGCTTTTTCGACACGGATTCGGAAAATGTATTTCTGACGCTATCAGCGCGGGCACTGGATAAGGCGTTGAATATCGTGGCGATTGTCGATAGTCCGGAGTCGGCGGAAAAACTGATAGCGGCGGGCGCCAACAAGATTATCGACCCGTATGAAATCTGCGGGCGCAAAATTCACGATATGCTGAAGCGGCCGGATATCAATGATATTTTCGATCACACTGTATTCGGCAGACACGATTTGCATCTGGCCGAGGTGGCGATTCCGGAAAACAGCTATCTGGAGAATGCCCACGTCAGCCAGCTGCATTTAAGTTCGCAGTACAATTTGATACTGATCGGCATCGTCAATAAACAAGTCAGCGAACGCCTGCATTTTGTGGCGGAAGAATTTGATCGCCGTTTGAGTGTTGGCGATATATTGGTGATTTTGGGGCCCTCGCGGGAAATTAGAGCATTTAAAAAAGACGTCGAAAATGAGTTTTGTAAAATCTAGCCGGCACTTGGACTGCGCCCTGCCGATTTTATTTTTTCTCTGCCAATCCCAGCCAACGCGCCAAAGCCGCTAGCGAAAAGCCCTGAATCAACACCGACATCACCACAATAAAACTGATCAGGACAAAAATCTCCCCGGCTTCTTTGATGCCGGCCGCCAACGGGAAAGTCGCCAGTACGATAGGTACTGAACCGCGCAAACCCACCCAGGAAACCAGCAGCTTTTCCTTAAAACTGATCTTGGCCCACAACAAACTGATGAAGACGCTGACCGGGCGCGCTACAAACATCAGAAACAAACTAATCGCCACGGCCACACTGGCCAAGGACGACAATTCGGCGCGATAGGGTACCGACAGCATGCCCAAGGTTAAAAACATAATGATCTGCATCAGCCAGGCGAAGCTGTCATGGAAGGCATTGATGTAGTGGTGGTGGGTAACTTCCCGGTTTCCGGCCACAATGCCGGCCACGTAAACGGCCAAAAAGCCATTGCCATGCATAAACGTAGCGCCGCTATACGTCAGCAACACCAATGCTATGGAGGCTATGGCATACAAGCCGGCCGAGCTTAAGCCCATGTGATTCAGCAACCAGACCATGAAACGCCCGCCGCCATAACCCACGGCCACACCGATCAACAGTTGCATAACCAAAAACATGCCGCCTTCCAGAAAAGCCGATTCGGCCCCGGTCGCATAATTTAGCAAGGTAACAGTCAGTAGCACGGCCATCGGATCGTTGCTGCTGGATTCCAACTCAAGCAAAGGTTGCAACTTGCCCTTCAAAACAATGTGACTGGAGCGCAGCACGGAAAACACCGCGGCAGCATCCGTGGAAGAGACAATAGCGGCCAGCAACAGGCCTTGAGTCAGCGTAATGCCATGAACGCCCAGCGAAAAGGTGCTGAATGAGCCGAGGATAAACCAAGCAAAGCTGCCTAACAGCAGCATCGTGATAAACACGCCCAGTGTGGAAAGGCATAACCCCTGCCATAACACCGGGCGAATATTGGGCCAATGCGAGTCCAGGCCGCCGGTAAATAAAATAAAAATCAATGCAAAATCGCCGATAAATTTTGCAATTTCCGGGCTATGCAGTTCCGGTCCGCCGAACTCGCCGATCAGCCAGCCGGTCAAGAGAAAAAACAGCAGCGAAGGAATGCCCACTTTGCTGGCCAGTTTGCTGGAAAACACGCTGATTAATAGCAGGCTGGCGCTAACTAGACTGACCAATTCGATGGAGGGCATGGGCGATTCTCTGTGATCAGGAATTTACGGTAGTTAAGATGTATGGGCAAATGAGCGGTCTTGCAAGCTTGAGCCGGCATGTTCGGTCCAAGCAAATCGTGTCTTACTTCCCACGTCGATTTGTGCCGTGCCGATAAACAGCGGCGATTGCCTCACTTGCCGTGACGCGGTAAAGTCTGAGGCCGGAGTGTAATCGCATGGCCCCGCTGAAAACGGAGTTTTTTGGTACTGGACGCGCATCCGCCGCCAAAGTGGCTTTCGATTGCCCGGACAATATAGCCGGAATCTAAGCATTTCGGCTATTTATACGATCTCAACACCATGGCTATGAACCGATTCAAAAACATCCTGTATGTCGCCGAATTTGCCGTCGACCAGCGGCAGGCTATCGAGCGGGTGATCGCGTTGGCGGCAAACAATCAAGCCAGATTGACGTTTTTACAGGTCGTCGAACAACCGCGTCTGGGCGCTTTGCTTGAGCTTTATACGCCGGAGCAAATCGACAATCAGCTGCGCGAGCAGGAGCGCCAGAAGCTGGAAGCCTTACTGCTTGGCTACAGCAGCGTGAACCCCGTTGATGTGCAAATCCGGGTTGGCAGCCCGTTTATCGAAATTGTGCGCCAGACCCTGGATGGCGACCATGATTTGGTCATTAAATTGGCCGCCGGCGACCATGGTATCCATGACCATTTGTTCGGCAGTACGGACATGCATTTGTTACGCAAATGCCCGCGTCCGGTCTGGTTGATGCGGTCTGAAGAAACGAACAATTATGCCAAAATCATGGCCGCCGTCGATTTCGATCCGTGGTCCGCGGACGGAGCGGACGAAGGATTGAACCGCAGAATTTTGGAGCTCGCCAGTTCCGTAGCGCTCGCCGATTTCGCCGAACTGCATCTGGTACACGTTTGGGACTCGATGTTGAGCGCGTGGGCAGGCGAAATTCCGAGTAAAACCGTCGAAATGCAGATTGAAGCCGAAAGAGCCCGCTATCAGGCCGGGCTCGATGGCTTGGCTGCTAAATTACGGCATTGGATAGGCGATGAGGCTTACAATTACTTATCGCCGAGGCTGCACTTGGTCAGAGGGAGTGCGCGGGACGATATTCCGGCTTTGGCGGCAAGATTGGACGTCAATTTACTGGTGATGGGAACGGTGGCGCGTACCGGCATCAAAGGTTTGATCATCGGCAACACTGCCGAAGTCATCCTTAACGGTATCCAATGTTCAGTGCTCGCAGTCAAGCCGGACGGTTTTGTTTCTCCTTTGGCATGAACAGGGTTTGAGCCAGCTTTTGCCCTAAACCGAAGTTTTGCAGCTTCCGTATTAATCCAAGACATAGAAAATGAATTTTTTAAAATTTAATCCGCGTATTTGTTTTTTCCTGGGCTTTGCCGCTTGCGCTGGGCTGTTGGCGGTTGGCGCCTATTTGCAGTTCGTCGAGGAATTGGAGCCTTGCCCGCTGTGTATTTCGCAGCGCTTGGCCATTTTGGCGACAGGCGTGATTTTTTTAATCGCTGGTTTGCATAATCGCGGCCGCAAAATTTACGCGCTGTGCAGTGCCGCCGCGGCGCTGATTGGCGCCAGCGTCTCGGCCCGGCATGTCTGGTTGCAACATCTGCCGCCCGAAGAGGTGCCGGAATGCAGTCCGGGGCTGGAATACGTGTTTCAGCATTTCCCGTTAGCCGACACCATTAAACTGATGCTGACCGGCACCGGCGAATGCGCGAAAGTCGATTGGACCTTGTTGGGTCTGAGTATTCCGGCCTGGACCTTGTTCGCGTTTTTGTTGTTGGCGGGTTGGGCGGGCCTACAGTTTTTTAACGATGCCGATGCCGTCTAGCTACGGGATTCGCAAATTGGTACAGCCATGTCAAAAGTCGCCGGTGTTAGCGACCTGATTTTTTCGCGGCACCCAATTGTTGCAACTGCAGCAGTTACCGCGTCGAATCGATACAGCTTCGCAACAGGTTATGCACAAAAACGGCGCGTAGCCTGCATGGCATTGCGATAGCGCCTGCGATATTTAACACAGATTAATTTTTTACGTAAGTCATTGATTTATAATTGGCAAATCAGCTGGCTTAAATTTGCACAATTTAACAAATGTGTAATAAAAACCGACACTAAGCGATTCTCTCAAAAGCCTATCCACAGAGTTATCCACAGCTTTTGTGGGTAACTCAGATTCCTCAATCCTGTTAACCACTTAGCGATCTAATATCAAAAAAACATCACGAGACATGCCTAACTGTGATACTTCCGGCAATTTAATTTTGAAAGTTGCCGTGCCAGTTCCGCTGGACCGCTTATTCGATTATTTGCCGCCACTCGGCGTTAATGTGTCGGAATTGCAAGCAGGTGTCAGAGTGTTGGTGCCTTTCGGTAAGCGCCAGCAGGTAGGGATTTTGCTGGCTGTCGCGGACAATTCCAGTGTCCGGATGGATAAACTCAAACCGGCTATCGCCGTTCTGGATACCCAGCCGCTATTGGCGGACACCGACATCCAGTTATTACGCTGGGCCAGCCGCTATTATCACCACCCGATTGGTGAAGTGCTGGCAGCCGCGTTTCCGGTGGCCTTGCGCCAAGGTCGGCCGGCTTTACTGCAACACCAACCCTGTTTCGGCCTCAGCCCGCAGGGTCGGCTGGTTGCCCCGGAACAATTACGCCGCGCACCCAAGCAACAAGCACTATTGGCTTTGTTGCAGGCCACCGGGAGTGCGATGACGGCTGCCGCGCTTAGCGCCTACAAGCCGGCGTTGAAAGCCTTGCTCGACAAGGGCTTGGTCACGGCGCACGAATCCGCTCCGGGCGGCGGATTAGCCGTCACTAAGACCGCGTTACCGGCCAACCCCGACCAGCAGGCGGCTATCGATGCGGTCATCGCCAATCTGGGCCACTTTGCCGTATCCTTGCTGGAAGGCGTGACCGGTAGCGGCAAAACCGAAGTGTATATGCAGATCATCGCCGAGGTGTTGGCGCAGGGCAAACAGGTGCTGGTTTTACTGCCGGAGATCAGCCTGACGCCGCAATTGGAGCAACGTTTTCTAAAGCGTTTTGCCGTGAACCTGGTGTCCACGCATTCCAAGTTAACCGATAACCAGCGTTTGCATGCCTGGCTGAGCATGCAACAAGGCCATGCCGCCATCATGCTCGGCACCCGTTCCGCGCTGTTCACACCAATGCCGCGCCCCGGCCTGATCATTCTCGATGAAGAGCACGACAGCTCGTTCAAACAACAGGAAGGTTTTCGCTTTTCCGCGCGGGACGTTGCCATTGCCAGAGCCAAGGGATTGGGTATCCCGGTGTTGTTGGGTTCGGCGACGCCGTCGCTGGAGAGCATGGCGAACGTTGCCCAGCATCGCTACCAATTACTGCATTTGCCCAATCGGGCCGGCAATGCCACGGCACCGAGCTTTCAGTTATTGGATATTCGCAATAAAAGAATGCAAGCCGGCCTGTCCGAACCGCTGCTGGCGGAAATCCAAGCCACGCTGGCCAAAAAACAACAAGCGCTGATTTTTCTCAACCGCCGCGGCTATGCGCCGGTGCAGATTTGCCATGGCTGCGGCTGGGTCTCGCGCTGCCGGCGCTGCGATGCCAATTTGGTGATTCACGCTGCCGACCGCTTGCTGCGCTGCCATCACTGCGGCAGCGAACAAGCTTTGCTCAAGCAGTGCCCGGCCTGTAAAACCGGCGAATTACAGGCGCTGGGTTTGGGGACCGAACGTATCGAACAGACCCTGGCAAGCTTGTTCCCGGACAAGGTGGTGGTACGTTTGGACCGGGACACCACACAACGTAAAGGTTCGTTGGAACAGTATCTGGAGCAGATTCACGATGGCGGGGTCGATATTATTCTCGGGACGCAAATGCTCGCGAAGGGCCATCATTTTCCGGGCGTGACGCTGGTTGCCATTTTGGATATAGACAGCGGCCTGTTCAGTATCGATTACCACGGTAGCGAAAGACTGGCGCAATTGATCGTGCAGGTTGCCGGCCGGGCCGGGCGGGCCGATCAACCCGGCAAGGTGGTATTGCAAACCCGCCATCCGCAACATCCCTTGCTGGAGACCCTGCTAAGCAAAGGCTATCGGGCTTTCGCACAAAGTGCGCTGCAGGAGCGGCGGCAGGCTGGTTTGCCACCGTTCGGCCATCAGGCCTTGCTGCGGGTGCAAGCCGGCAAAGCCGAGGAGCCGCAACAGTTTTTACAGGCGGTTTGTCAGAAAATCAGCGAGCTAAATCCCGGCGAAGTGCAGGTTCTGGGGCCGGTGACGGCACCGATGGCTAGGCGCGCAGGTTTATTCCGTTACCAGTTGCTGTTGCAGAGTCCGCAGCGCAAAGAATTGCATCATTTGCTGGACAATTTGTTGCCCGCCATTTATGCGTTGAAAGAAGCCAAAAAGGTACGTTGGTCGCTGGATGTCGATCCGGTGGATTTGTACTAGCCTGATCCGCCAAAATCCGGCGATTTAGTCCGGTTTATGTAATAATTCCCGCCCTTTACGACGGACCGTAGCAAAACCCATAGACATCTAAATCAGTAACTTAAGCGCCGTTGGATTGCACGCTTACAAGCTAGGTGTCTATGCCTATAACTAAAATAAAGAAGGTATTTTTCAATGTGTTGGAGTGGAGAAGCGTCAGGCGTATTGGCTGCCGCAGGTTTAACGACCGCCGTTTACGTGGCTTACAAAGGCGAATCCAAGGAACTGTGGATTCCATTAACCTATTTCGCCTTGATGGAACTGTTGCAGGCCGCAACCTACGTGTACATCAACTTGTGCGATAACCCCAATAATCAGGTGCTCACCCTGCTCGGTTATCTGCATATCGCTTTCCAACCGTTTTTCGTGAACATGGTGGCGATGTACTTCATTCCGGAAAGCGTCAAATTAAAGATTAGGACCACGGTTTACACCTTATGTGCGATCAGTTCCCTGGCGATGCTAATCAAGATGTATCCGTTCGCCTGGGCCGGCGACTGCGTACCCGGTACTGAAGGCTTTTGCGGTGTACAAACCTGCTCGGTGTCCGGTGAGTGGCACATTGCCTGGCAAATGCCTTTGAACGGCTTGATGTCGCAACCCGTGACTTGGTTGTTTGGGTTTAATTGGGGCTTGCATGCGTTTTCGTATATTTTGGCGGCGTTCTATTTGCCGATCATTTATGGTTCGTGGCGCTTTGTAGGGTTCCACTACTTGATCGGACCCTGGATTTCTGACGTTACCACCAACGATCCGAACGAGTATTGCGCGGTATGGTGTTTGTTCTCGATTGCGTTGTGCGTATCGGTAATCAAAACCCCGATCAGAAAACATTTGCATGTGAAGAAATGGCCGTTTTATCACCGCGAAATAGGCGACAGCCTGTAAATTTATGACTATCGATAAACAGGATATTCTCGACGCTTACCAGTTTCGTCACGCCTGTAAGGAATTCGACGCCGAGCGCAAGATCGCCGGCGCGGATTTCGACTTTATTTTGGAAGTTGCCAGACTCTCGCCCAGTTCTTTCGGGCTGGAGCCTTGGCAATTTTTGGTCGTGCAAAACCCGGATTTACGCGAAAAACTGCGGACTGTTACCTGGGGTGGGCAAAAGCAGTTGCCTACCGCCAGCCATGTGGTTTTGACGCTGGTGCGGAAAAGCCATTTCATGCGCTACGACAGCGCCTATCTGCAACACATCATGCGCCAGGTGCAGCAGTTTCCGGAAGACATCATCGAATTGCGCAGCGGCTTGATCGAGAAGTTTCAGCGTAGCGATTTTGACTTGCTGGGTTCCGAACGTACGCTGACCGATTGGGCCACCCGGCAAACCTATCTGCCGTTGGCCAATATGATGACCGCGGCGGCGCTGATCGGGATCGATTCCTGTCCGATAGAAGGTTTTGAGCGTGTGGAAGTGGAGCGGATCTTGGCGGAAGATGCCGACGTGAACTTGGAACACTGGTCCGCGGCATATATGGTGGCCTTCGGTTACCGGAAAAACCCGCCACCACGGCCGAAGACTCGGCAATCGCGCGACGCGGTGGTACGCTGGCTGGCTTAATTCAGACGGCAGCTAATGAAATCGCTGTCGTTCAGCGACAGCGAGTAACTCGCCACAGGACGGCGCACCCCGATAAAGCGTTCCCGCCAATACGGTTGCCTTAAGTCAGACACCATCACCTGGCCGGTCCGGCTACTCGGTGCATGCACGAACCGTTCATCGCCGATATAAATCCCCACATGCGAAAACGGCCGGTCGGTAGTAAAAAACAACAAATCACCCGGCTGTCTTTGTTCCGGTTGCACAGCCGGCAATTGTCTGGCTAAGGATTGGGTATCGCGCGGCAGACGCACCCCCTGGCGGTTATACACGTAATACACCAAACCGCTGCAGTCAAAGCCCTGGCTGGGTGACTCCCCGCCATACACATAAGGCGCACCTTGCAATTGCAGCGCATCATTCGCTGCAATCCGGTTGCCGCCTTCGGGGGCCGGCAATACGGTCAGCGGCGCTTTTTCCTTACTGGCGCAACCGGTAAGCTGGCTGAGCATGGCAACCGCCACTATCTGAACCAGCAGTAATAAAGCGCGGGGGTAAGATAGACAGATGGACATCGGATTTATCGGCAATAAAATCATCAATTTGCATATTATAGACAGGCTATTCGTCATCCGCTCACTGTATATTGCTAACGGGCTATGCATTTGTAAGCCCGATCCAGAGATTGAGAGCCTTGGATAGACCATTAGCTGACCATCGCACTTTGGCTTCATTGACCCCAGTGGAATGCATAGCTGCCTGATAGTGATTATGATTGTACGACCGGCGCTGGTCTTGCGTAGCCTCGATGCAGCGTTAGCGGAATCGAGGGTGTCGACCATCCGTCACCAGACTAACCTCGGCAAATTTTAAGGGTGTTGGCCTTCGAATCCTCGATTCCATCGAGGCTACTTGCTAACCGGCTATGCATTTGTAAGCCCTGTCTAGATATTGAACGCCTTGGATCGGCCACTAGCTGACATCCGAAGCTTTGCGCTCAGTGTCGGCGAGGGTTCAATGAGCTGTCATTCAATGTAAGGTAAAGGCCGCACCGCGTACGCACACCTAGGCGAAGCCGCCAATCCCATGATAAAACCAAAACTTTCCAAACCACCGATGAAGGAGCGCGTCCATTTGACCGACTTGTTGAGCAGAGAAAGATATAGCCTTTCAATCTATACAGGCTCCTTTAATTTGGCCATCTTCAAAATAGTCTTTACAACCAAATTTATTGTTAGTTTTCGCGCACTGCCCTGAAACAGTGTCGTATTCCGATGTGGGGGATTTTGACCGTACAGCCAGACACCCGAATTCACATTCAGAGTATTTTTTACATGGTTTTCCACCATCACGGCTGGCGCGAACGCACCCACTAACAAGAGATTTACCCATTGGCCTCCATTCACCCTTTTCAGCTAAACATTGAATCCTATCTTTCTCAAAGAAACAGTGATCAAAAGACGCCTGATCTTTACCCCAAGTTCCTCCTTGTGCTTTACACTCATCCTTCTGGCTTTTTTCAGAAGGGTCTAATCGACATCGTTGCTTATGTGGGTCCCAGAATCCATTTTCGCCTTCACAAACCTCCGGCAACCACGAAACATAACAATAGTAATACCAACTTTGACCTCTTGTAGGCTCCCATGTCCCGTTGAGATTTTTACAAATTTGTTCAGAGTCGACCGCTGTTGCAAGAACTTCAAGCGATAAAGAAAATAAGCTCACCAAAATAAACATTAATTTTCCAACCATGATTATTTTGTTTCCACGTGCCCTACAAGGATTTAGATAATTAACTGTAAAGCTACCTAAAAATGATCTTCGACACGATAATTTATTGATCTGCATTTATTTTCCTTCTATGTATATCATCGACGACAGCCATCAATCACGGGTAGCGGTCAAGTCTCTGAGATTGAATCACTTCGGACGACAGACCGCAACGGTCGATTGTGACAATTCATCACTTCCAGAAACCGCAATTCTCTACTGGCATAATCTCAAAGAAATTGGCGGCTGACTGTAAATTTGGAACAGAGATGGTTTGGGTTGGCATATTCAAACTGCAAAACGCCAAATTATTATTTGGCTTTTGCCAACCAGGGACGCGCCAGCAACAGCAAACTAAGTAGGCTGCAAAAAACCATGTAGTGTGAGTAACGAAAATCCGGCGATGGGGCTGCCAACATCAAACCCAACTCATGTAAGATGGCGCTGGAAGTTAGGCAAATGACTTCGATTTTGGCTGTTACTTGGCGAAACACAGCGGCAAAAAATAGACAAATTGTCAGCATAAAATAAGGCCAGGGTTGAAAAAACCAGTATTCGACGTACTTCGACATACCCGCCTCCAGCCACTCCTGTAATTTGGTCGCTTGCGGATGGGAACCATAGACTTGTTCTAAGTCACTGGGAAAATCTTTAGCCATTATCACCGGGCTCCAGCTGTTGTCCGGCACCAAACCCAAGACATATTTCGATACGGCCAATCGGTGACGTAACCATAAAACCGGCTCTGCGAGTAGGGTGTGTATCCACAACTTATGCAGCGTTTGCCGTTGCAGGTCGGAGAGGCTTTCAAAGCCATGGATCTGCGATTCCATCGAATTTTTTGGCAGCTGCAAAGTGGGCGGCTTAGTACGGAAAACCTCCCGCCAATACATCGGCGTATAGGCTTTTAGCAAAGGTTCGACGGAACCCGTTGAATTCAGGCTACCAGCCAATTGATCGAAAATAGCTTGTTGCCGGCTTTTATCTTCAAGCCGTTTGATAACGCCGGCTATATCAAATGAGGCGTTGGCGACCCAGGGGAAGGTATGCCGGTCGGCAAGCCGGTTGTTTATCGCTCCGGTGGCTACAAATAACACCAGCGTAAACGCCGCGCCGGGAACGGCTGCGCGTACCAAGCCGAATAGGCTGTTTTTGGGATATAGGCGATATATCGCAAAGCTGAGTATGGGGATTGTGGCGAAAAAGGCATTGTGTCTGATCAGGATGGCTAACCATAAGACCAAAGCTGTCAGTGCGAACATTAGAAACGCAATGCGCGGGAGTTGTTCGTCATAATTTTTTATATGCCCGGCAATACCGAAAGCGGTGAATAGCGCGCCCCACATCAGCATGTCTTTCAAAATCGCGCCGCTGATACCGAACAAAGGCGGCAAAAATAATATTGCGCAAAGCAATGGCGCTAAGGCCTTGCTTCCAGAGTGCTTAAAAAAGGCTTGAAAGCTCAGGTAGGCGCCGGTCCACACCAAGCTAATTTGCAGAAACAGCATGCCCGCAGGGCCCGGCAGGATGCTATCGGTGAAACGCCAGATAATAGCCATTAACGGCGGATGCCAGTCGGAATAGACGCCTTCGCGAGCCTCAAGGATTTGATTGACCGCGTCATAACACATGAAGCCCGGATACACGATGCCGAGATGGATAAGGAATCCGCAGATAAAAATCCATTCGGCCTGCCGCATTTCCGCCACCGCGCTAATTTTTCGAGCCAATGACATTAAGTTTGACAATATTTGAAACCGCAATGTTGAAACCGAAGTATTTCCGGTGGGTTCAAAGCTTGTTGAGCCGCAAAATCCCCCACCCCGATTAAGACTGTCGTGAAAGCCACTATCTTGAAGAAAGGAACTGCCCCGATGATAGCCTCGTATTATGGCAAATCCGCTTCAGCCCAGGTCGAACAAATCCATCTGCCTATACTGACCCAAGCGCTTATCGCCATTTTCCAACCCGGATAAGGTCACACCCAGTAATCGAACTTTGGCGGTGCCGATGCCGGTATTTTTCAGTAATTCGGTCAATAGCAGTCTAGTGTTCGGGCTATTGCTGATCGGTTCCGCCAAGGTGCGTCCACGGGTAATTTGCACAAAGTTTTGATATTTGATTTTCACGGTCAGCGTATAGGCCGTCATATCTTTTTCGGCCAATCTGATTAGGGCTTTTTCCAGCAAATCCTGCAAATAGCGCAGAATGGTGCTCAGGTCGGCGATGTCGTGATCAAACGTGGTTTCGATACCCACCGATTTGCGGGCTCGATTGGAGTTAACCTGGCGCGGATCAATACCCCGGGCGATATTGTAATAATGTTGGCCGGCTTTGCCGAAATGCCGTTGCAATTCCGCCAATGGCAGTTGCTTTAGATCCTTGCCGGTGACGATGCCCAAGTCGTACATTTTCTGTTCGGTGGCGCGGCCGATGCCATGAAACTTGCCGATAGCCAGATTTTCCACAAACGCCGGGCCTTGTTCGGGCGTAATCAGATACAAGCCGTCCGGTTTGCCCAGGTCGGAGGCGATTTTCGCGAGAAATTTATTGTAGGAAATGCCGGCGGATGCCACTAACTCGGTTTGTCGGCGTATCTCCTGCTTGATGTGCTTGGCCAGCAAAGTCGCCGAGCCTTGGTATAGTTCGCTATCACTAACATCCAGATAGGCTTCGTCCAGCGACAAGGGTTCGAAACGCTCACAGTAACGAGCAAAAATACCCCTGATAATCTCGGAGGCTTCCCGGTAAACATCAAAACGCGGCTTAACGAAAATGGCTTGCGGGCAAAGCCGGTAAGCATGCGCGGAAGGCATGGCGGATCGCACGCCAAATTGGCGGGCTTCGTAACTACAGGTGGCAACTACACCGCGTGAATCGGGCTTGCCGCCGACAATGATGGGTTTATTTCGATAGTGGGGATGGTCGCGTTGTTCAACCGCCGCATAAAATGCATCCATGTCGATGTGGATGATTTTGCGCGGCGCTGCTTCCATTGAGGTTTACTGCTTGCCGAGCAATTCCAGTTTGGCGGTTTCGTTCCAATCGGAAAACGGGAACGGCAGTTGCTCGGTGTTGAACGTCAAAAACAGAAGAATATGATAATGGTAAGTGGACAGGCTACGGCCGAAGTTAAGGATATTCGCGTTAGCATCGCCGGTAAACAGCACGGAACCGACCTGCAGCAAGATTACCAACCACAACAACAGTTTAACCAAGCTGTCGATGGCGGCGAACACCAGCATGAAAATGATGCGTTTCCAGGTCTCGATTTTTTTCAGATTTTCGTTAATTTGTTCCTGCATGATGGCATTAACCTCTGTTCATCACATCCCGCAAGTCCAGCGCAGCCGCGTTGGCGCGGGCTATATAGTTGGCCATCGCCAGCGAGTAGTTAGCGAAGATACCGAAGCCGTCACCGTTCAATACCACCGGACTCAGGGTTGGCGACAAGGCGTTTTCCAGGGCTTGGATCATATTGTCCAGAGTGTTCATCGCCCGCTTGTCCAACAAAATGTCGGAAAAGTCATGCTTGATGGCTTTCAGAATATGTAATAACGCCCAGCAGGAGCCGCGCGCTTCGTAGAATACGTTATCGATTTCCATCCAGGGAGTTTGGCCGATGGTTGGCATGTTGATGTCGATCGGATTGGATGGATCGCCGTGGGTTGCGCCGGAAAATTTGTCGGTACTGGCCGCCAAGCGGGTCGAGAGACCGCCCAGCCGCTTGATTACAACCTCGGTATATTGCCAAAGGTTATCGGCCCTGGAGTGAAATTGCGCGGCTTTTGACGTGGAAGACGGGTTTTGCAGGCGAACCATGTAAGCGTGCAGCGCTTCGATACCTTTCACGTATTCCGATTCGGTGGACGGCAAGGCCCAGGAGTTACGTTCGTAGTAAAAGTAAGGTTCGGCTTTTGCCAAATCAGGGTCTTCCGCGGATTGCGATTGGTCGCGGGCGAAATGGTTACGTAATGCGGTGGTGCCGTCGCGCAACATGACCAGTGCACCGTATTCGAAGTTTTGAATGTTATCGCAAAACAGACCGGGAGGCGCCACGTCGTTGGACAGGTAACCGCCGGATTTGAACAGAATCACGTCGGCGATATGCGCCAGCGTGTTGGCATACACGTAGCCAATCGGCATTTGATCGGTATGCGTGACATTCATCCGTTCGATCGCTTCGTCCTGAACGCTGAATTGCTCGGGCTCGCGGCTCCACCATTCGCCTAACACCAGCATGACAATCAGAACAACGCCTAACAGCGAACCAAAACCCCAAAGTATGCCCTTAGACTTTGCGTCTTCGTAAGCTAATGGATTATCTGACATGTGGTGCGTATCCTGGTCTGACTAAATAAGTGAGCAAAAACCGTGCTTTCCGATAAAGATTTTTTGTGACCATGTTAGCACGGATATACCAATATGGCGCGCCCGATTTCAGTGCAGTTGCTTGTCCAGCGACGCCGACATGGCACTGATCAATGTCGGTGGTAATTGCACGAAAAAGCCTTTGCTTTGCAGGCTGGCAATGACTTTTTCCGGATTTTCCCGGGCTAATTTGCGATCCGGGCTCAACTGCAACTCCATCACAAATGTTAAGCGGCCAAGGCTTTTGAACAAGGCTTCCGGTACGGCGGAAAAGTCGTCCTTTTTGTCCAGATATAAATAGAGTTCGTCTTTTTTCAGGCTTTTATAGATGAAACATTGCATGATGATGACCTGTGATCGCTAATGCTGCCAATTCTAATGGTTTTTGTTTAGAATTTTCAGTCCCCGTTTGCCTAATGCCCAACATCATGGAAAACCAGCCCGCCGCTTCAAACGCTTTTTTCAGAATTGCCTGTTATTTCGAGGGTTCTTTAGCGGTATTGGCGCTGGCTTTGGGCTGGCTTGCCGACCTCGACCCGTTCGCCAGTCTGGCGTTTTCCGAGGCAGCATTAGGGATTGGCTTATTCGCAACTGGGCCGCTACTGGTATTGTTTTTTGCGATGCAACAGCTTAGCTATCCGCCCATCCAAAAGATTCGCGAATTACTGCTGGAAACCTTGGGTGCTAGGCTGGCATATCGGCATTGGACCGATTTGCTGATACTGGCTGCGATTGCCGGCTTTGCCGAAGAAGCGCTGTTTCGCGGGTTTTTACAGCCTTGGCTGGAAAATGGCTGGGGTGCGAGTGTAGGTTTGTGGGTTAGCAATGTGCTGTTTGCCTTGGTGCATGCGGTCACGCCGCTTTACGCGGTTTTAGCGATGTTGATGGGCTTGTATATGGGGGTTATGCTGGATTATGGCGGTGAACGCAATCTGCTGGTGCCCATGGTGATTCATGCCGTTTATGACTTTGTGGCGTTTGTTGTTATCCTCCGCGACTACCGTAACCGCGCTCGTTAGGAGTTATTGATGTCCGTTCAAACCCAGCCATCATCCGAAGATTTGCGTCCGCACTGGCTTATCTGTGCAGGCGCGTTGCTAGCGATAGTGGGCTACAACCTGACTTGCCATTTCTGGGCCAGCGAATTGCAACTAGGCGTTGACGAAGCGCAGCGAGTGCTGATCAGGAGTGTGCTCTACGGCTTAGCGATTTTGTTGTTTCCTGTTACTAAACTGCTGCGGCACATCCTGCTGCGTCTGAATCAAACCATGCCGGGACCGAAAACCGCTAAGCAGCGCTACTTGTCTACGATAATAGTCACGCAGTTTCTGATCGAACTCGTAAGTTTGTTCGGCTTCGCGATGTTCTTTCTCGGCGATGGATTTAACACCTTGTATATTTTCAGTGCGATGGGCGTGCTGGGAGTTTTCCTGCATAAGCCCAATACCAGCGAATATTTAGCGATTGTGGCGGCACTCTCAAGCGAAAACCAGCACGGACCTAAATACCATTGACTATTTCCGATTTTTCGGATTGCAGGTTAAGTTGTACAATGGCTGGCTTATTTACGATTAGCCACCCGGTGTGATTATGCAAATCATTCAAGAAGCTCTCACCTTTGACGATGTTTTATTGGTGCCCGCCCACTCCAGCGTACTGCCGCGCGAAGTCGAACTAAAAACCCAGCTGACTCGAAAAATTAAGCTGAACATCCCGCTGGTGTCCGCGGCAATGGATACAGTGACCGAAGCCCGCCTGGCTATTGCGATTGCTCAGGAAGGCGGCATCGGTATCATCCATAAAAACATGACTGTCGAGCAACAGGCAGCGGAAGTCAGAAGGGTTAAAAAATACGAAAGCGGCGTGATCAAAGACCCGATTACCGTCTCTCCCAACGTGACGGTTCGCGAGGTAATGGAATTAACCCGCGCTAAAAACATCTCCGGTGTTCCGGTGGTGGATGGTGAAGAATTGGTCGGTATCGTTACCAGCCGTGATTTGCGCTTCGAAACCCGGCTGGACGAATCGATTCGTTCGATCATGACGCCGAAAGACAAGCTGGTGACGGTCCATGAGTCGTTTAAGCACAAGGAAGTCATAGACTTGCTGCACAAGCACCGCATCGAGAAAGTGCTGGTCGTCAACGATGCCTTTCATTTGCGCGGCATGATCACTGTAAAAGACATTCAAAAAGCCAAAGACAATCCGCAAGCCTGCAAGGACGAACAGGAAAGACTGATCGTCGGTGCGGCGGTTGGCACCGGTGCCGATACCGGCGAACGGGTTGGCGCGTTGGTGGAAGCTGGCGTCGATGTCATCATCGTCGATACCGCTCACGGTCATTCGCAAGGCGTGCTGGATAAAGTGCGCTGGGTAAAACAAAACTTCCCGCAAGTTCAGGTGATCGGCGGCAATATCGCCACCGCTGCGGCCGCCTTGGCATTGGTCGAAGCCGGCGCTGATGGCGTCAAAGTGGGTATCGGTCCGGGCTCTATTTGTACCACGCGGATTGTCGCCGGTGTCGGCGTGCCGCAAATCACTGCCGTTAGCAATGTCGCGGATGCGTTAAGAGGAACAGGCGTACCTCTGATTGCCGACGGCGGCATCCGCTATTCCGGCGACGTTGCCAAAGCCTTGGCGGCCGGGGCGCATGCGGTGATGTTGGGCGGATTGTTTGCCGGCACTGAAGAGGCGCCGGGTGAAGTGGAATTGTTCCAAGGCCGATCCTACAAATCTTATCGCGGCATGGGCTCTTTGGGTGCGATGTCGCAGCAGCAGGGCTCCAGTGACCGCTATTTCCAGGAAGATACCGAGCAAGTCGAAAAATTGGTGCCGGAAGGTATTGAAGGCCGGGTGCCCTATAAAGGCAGCGTGTTGGCGATTGTGCATCAATTGTTAGGTGGTATCCGTTCCAGCATGGGTTACACCGGTAACAGCACGATTGCGGCGATGCATGACAATGCCCAGTTTGTGCGTGTCACCAGTGCCGGTATGCGCGAAAGCCATGTGCATGACGTGACGATTACCAAGGAAGCGCCGAATTACCATATGAATTAAAACCGGCCCTCAGGCTGTTGCTCTCGGGTCTGCTCTTTCGCGTCGACCCGCTTTAATCGAACACAAATCACAGAAATAGCTCAATGTCCGAAACCTCCTCAACTCCATGCAATCTTTGCGGCGGCAACCATGTTGCCGTGTTATCCATGCGCAGCCGCAGCGGCGCCGAGTTGCGCAGCGTCATCTGCAAGGACTGCGGACTGGTCTGGAGCGATCCGTTTCCGCACGATCCTCGGCAGTTTTACGAAGAAGATTATCGGCTGGCATACAAAAATACCTACGCCCCCAAAGCCAAACATATCTTGCGAGCCGGCCGAGTTGCGCTGACCAGGCATGAAAAAATCAAACACCTACTGCACAAACCGCAATCCCTACTGGATGTGGGCACCGGCGGCGGCGAGTTTGCTTATTTAATCAAATCGCTGGGCCACAATCTGTACGGCATCGAGCCAAACAAGGGTTACGGCCAATATTCCGCCGCGCAATACGATCTGAATTTGCAATTTGGCTTTATTCAAGATGCACAGTTCGAAGAAAGCAGTTTTGATGTGATCACCATTTGGCACGTATTGGAGCACACCGAAGATCCTTTCTTTGTTTTAGGTAAGTTGCGCAGCCTGTTGAAAGCCGACGGCGTGTTAGTAGTGGAAGTACCGAATATCGAGGCCACTTGCCAATCGCCGAGCAGCACTTTTCATGAGGCGCATCTGTACAATTTCAATTTAGCGACGCTGCGGCGCATGGGCGAAAAAGCCGGCCTAATTGAGGAAAGACATGTGTTTTCCGAAGACGGCGGCAATGTCACGCTGTTTTTCAAAAAAGCCGAACACCCGGCCGACCAAGCCATGACTTGGGGAATCCCAGAAAATGCCGAACGAATCTCCACGATTGTACGCGGCCATACCAATTTACGGCATTACATGCGCGCGGCCCCTTATTTGCGGTTTATCAAACGCATGAGTCGTTCGCTGTTCGAAAATCGGGACGTTAAAGGTTTCGATAACAATAAAAGCCTGCTCGATCAGTTGTATCGAGGCTTGTAGTACGCTCGTCACTTAGATTTTCCGGTGGGCTCGTAGTCGGCTCACCCTACATTTTTGAAAGGTTTCCCGTCATGTCATCCCACGCGACCAACATCCATTCCGACAAAATCCTGATTCTCGATTTCGGTTCGCAGTACACGCAATTGATTGCCCGCCGCATCCGTGAAATTGGTGTGTATTGCGAAATCTATTCCTGCGATTGCAGCGCCGATGAAGTCAAAAACTTCGCACCCAACGGCATCATCCTCTCCGGCGGCCCGGAAACCGTCACCAGCAGCGACACCCCGCGCGCGCCGCAAATTGTTTTTGAGTTGGGCGTGCCGGTCTTGGGTATTTGCTACGGCATGCAAACCATGGCCGAGCAGTTGGGCGGCAAAGTAGAATCGTCCGATCACCGCGAATTCGGCTACGCACAGATTCGTGCCCGCGGCCATTCCAAATTGTTGTTGAACATCGAAGATCACGCATCGCCCGAAGGTTTCGGCTTATTGGATGTTTGGATGAGTCACGGCGACCGCGTCGTCGAATTGCCGACCGGCTTCAAATTGATCGCCAGCTCCGACGGCGCGCCAATTGCCGGCATCGCCGATGAAGACAAACACTTCTATGCTCTGCAATTTCATCCGGAAGTGACGCACACCAAGCAGGGTGGCCGGATATTGAGTCGGTTTGTGTTGGAAATTTGCGGCTGCCAAGCGTTGTGGAATGCCAGCAATATCATTGAAGACAGCATATCCGCAGTCCGCGAAAAAGTCGGCGGCGATCAAGTCATTCTGGGCCTATCGGGCGGTGTCGATTCTTCGGTAGTCGCCGCCTTGCTGCATCGCGCTATCGGCGAGCAACTAACCTGCGTGTTCGTCGACACCGGCTTGCTACGCTTGCACGAAGGCGATCAGGTGATGGCGATGTTCGCCCAACATATGGGTATCAAAGTAATTCGCGTCGATGCCGAAGCCCGTTACATGGCGGCACTAGCCGGCGTTAGCGACCCCGAACAGAAGCGCAAAATCATCGGCGGCCTGTTCGTGGAAATCTTCGACGAAGAAGCCGGCAAACTCACCGACGCCAAATGGCTGGCACAAGGCACTATTTACCCGGACGTCATCGAATCGGCCGGCGCCAAAAGCGGCAAGGCGCATTTGATCAAATCGCATCACAATGTCGGCGGCCTACCGGAAAACATGAAGTTGAAACTGGTCGAACCCTTGCGCGAATTGTTCAAGGACGAAGTACGTAAACTGGGCTTGGAGCTGGGCTTGCCGGCCGACATGATCCACCGCCACCCGTTCCCCGGTCCCGGTCTGGGCGTACGCATCCTCGGCGAAGTCAAAAAGCAGTATGCAGACTTATTGCGCCAGGCCGATGCGATTTTTATCGAAGAACTGTATCGCCACGATCTTTACCACAAAGTCAGCCAAGCCTTCGCGGTGTTCCTGCCGGTGAAATCGGTGGGTGTGATGGGCGATGGCCGCAAATACGATTACGTGGTGGCGATCCGCGCTGTCGAAACCATAGACTTCATGACCGCGCGCTGGGCGCATCTGCCTTACGATTTCCTGGATTTGATCTCACGCCGCATCATCAACGAAGTGCCCGGCATTTCCCGCGTGACATATGACATTTCCGGCAAGCCGCCCGCGACGATAGAGTGGGAGTAATAGCTTCAAATTAAAATGGAACTTTGAAAATGACTTCCGGTCAGTGCAAGTGCGGGGTGTGAAAATTTGCTCCGCGCAATAGCTTATTCATTGTTTCTCCCAAGCCGGTAGTCAATTGTTTTGACTACCGGTTTTTTTTGCGATGAATGAGCAGTCTTGGTCGCCATGCCGAATTAAAGTTAATAAAACGCAGCTTAACCTACGTCGGTTCTTACTGATAATCGTCCGTCAATTCGTCTAACAACCCATCATTGGCGCACCCCGGTCTTAGCAGGTATAGGCTGGGTCATATCGATGCCGGCAGCTTCTTTTCTTGAGTATTGGATGTTTCGTAACTGGGCTGTTTATGCTGCACGTTGCGAAAAAACTTAAGCTGAGGGTTTGTCCATATCATTTCCTTGGTGGCCGGTAAAGGTCCGCCAAATTAACCAGCCATTCACGATTTTTGACGACATTGACGTTGGTCAAAGCCATCGAATAACAGCCTGTGTCCGATACGGCAATTGTTGGGTATTTAATGACAATAAGATGAATGCTCCCAGGCACATTTAGAATGGTTTTCAGGTGGAAAACGGTTAGATTATTTAGGCAAAAATGCAAGGGATTAATTTTAATTATGCACAAAAAACTACTTGACACTGTCGGCGGCCAAAGACTGCCTGGTCCTGGGCTCTAATGTTCGTATATTGCATGTAAGTTATTGATTTTAAATTGTATAAACTGTTGTCTAAAATTGAGTCAATTTAAGCAAAGGCCCCAAAAATTAGGCATTTAGAGCGCGAAAAAACTTTTTATCCCCAAGGTTATCCACAGCTTTTGTGGATAACACCATAACTTAGTTGCCTGTCAGTCAGTTAGCGCTAAAAGCTATATTCCCGTGCAGGTTTTTGTCTTATTTCCGACACGGTTGCAACTTGGCCTGCCTGGGATTTTGCAAAGGAATGTCAGTGGATGGCTACATTGGCGGAGGCTTTTGATTACAGTATTTTAAATGCGGAGTTCGTTGTGGTGCTGCTTCTAGTGTTATGACAGGGCTCTTAAAAACCGTTCGCCTTATGCTCTTGAGCGAACTCAGCCTGTCGATGGACGCACTCACCTGGGCTCAGACGAGCTCAGCCCGGACGGATTACCCGAGATAAAATACTGCCGGGTTAATAAGCTATCGGCTCCAACTGCGCTGGATAAAAATTAACTATGTTAAATAACTTTTCCAATTAGGTCATATCCCGCATTATTTGTAGCGTGTTGCTCCGGTAATCCCGGGCAATTTGCCGCCAAATGCCCTAAATACCGCTATTTTAGTGCTCTGGCATGAATCTTGGTTGTTCGCCCAATTAACGACACCAAAATCCGCATATCCTAACCATGAGCAACGCTCTCCACATCTCCCGCCTGATTGAGGCTTACGACGAGGAATTACGCCGGGTGATGTTTAGACGCTGCGGCTGCCTGGATACCGCCGCCGACATCGTGCAGGAGACCTACCAGCGCATGTTTACCGGCAATTTGTGGCAGCAGGCCGACAACCCGCGCGCCTTGCTGCATCGCATCGCCGCCAATCTGGCCACCGATTACGAACGCCGCCGCAATACTCGCAATCAACATGTAGAGCATGACGATACCGGCGACGCGGCCTTGCAGGTTAGCGACGGTATCGATCCGGAGCAAATCAGTTTGGCGCGCGAGCGCTTGGACCGCTTGGTCGCGGCGATAGATAGACTCCCCGCCAAATGCCGGACGGTTTTCGTGCTGCGCAAGTTCGAGGAACTGAGCCACGCCGAAATCGCCCAGCGCCTAGGCATATCCCGCAATATGGTGGAAAAGCATCTACGCAATGCCTTGGCCGCCTTGCAAGAACACGACGATTTTTAGCTGATTCGATCCTGTTTTCACAGGGTTATGCGTCCTATAATGGCGAGCCACCAACCCTGAATTGCGCCCGATGAAAAACTTCAGCCTTTATCGCTCACCGCTAAGCAGCAGGATGCATTGCCGACTGCCGGCTGTAAATGGACATAGGCAATGAAAATCTCTGCCGAGATTAAAGCCGCTGCCCGCGCCTGGTGGGTCAGGCTGGATAGCGGCAAACTTAGCCCTAATGAGCACGCCGAATTTACCCGCTGGTTGGCTGCCGATCCCTTGCATCGTCAGGCTTACGAGCAATTACGCGAGTTATGGGGAGCCCTGGACGCTATCGCGCCGAGAATAGCGATTCCGGCCGCCAGCAAACCCAAGCAGCTTGCTTGGCGATGGCAGTGGGCGCTGCCTGCCTTAGCCGGCGGCTGCCTAGCCTTGTGGTTGTTCAATCCGCTATGGCTTATATTGCGCGCCGATTTTCATACCGGCTTTGGCGAGAGGCGCGACGTGCATCTTAGCGACGGCTCGACGGTGCATCTGAACAGCAACAGCGCATTGGAAGTACATATCGACGGCGCACAGCGGCAATTGACCCTGCTACAAGGCGAAGCCTGGTTTGAAGTCAGTCCCGACAAAGCCAGGCCTTTCCGGGTAAATACTGAGCACGGCAGTGTCACCGCGCTGGGTACGGCATTTAACGTGCGGCTGCGTGACAGTAAAACCGAAGTCAGTGTCACGGAACACAGCGTGGCGGTGGACTTGCAACAAGCCGACGGCAAAACGCTGCACACCGTGGTTGCCGAAGGTCAGCAAATAGCCTATAGCGCCGAATCGGGACTGGGCAATTTGCAACACATCGATAGCCAGGCCGTAACCGCCTGGCAACGCGGCAAACTGGTGTTCGAAAACCGGCCCTTGGGCGAAGTGCTTGCCGAGCTGAATCGCTATCATCGCGGCTTTTTGCTGATCAACGATCCTGAACTGGCCCAACGCCGCGTCAATGGTGTGTTTCGTACCGACCAAGCCTTATCGGTGCTGGCGGCCTTGGAAAACTCTCTGCAACTGCGCTCAACGCGGTTTGGGGATTATTTGATCGTGCTGCACCGCTAAACGAGATTACGGCATCGGCGGCGTTTATTGACCGGGCAAAGGCATTCAGGCGAATGCTATTTAAGGGCCGGGTTAATAACGCTCCCGGCAAATTCCCGTTTTGACCTACTCGATAGTTGTTGTCAGCGCATTGCTGAAATTATCCCTCTACCAATTATCCTAAAAATAAATTTCAACCGCATTGAACTTGGCAACTACTTGGCGGAATTAACCTCGGAATGCAGTTCGCTTTGAGCAAGTCCCCTAAGTCGCCTCAAGGCAGGGTCGCATTCGCGCTAGGCAGTTGGTCAAAATGCCGACGCAACAGCAAAGGTTCCCATGGAACAAAAATCGCAGCCAACCTGAGGCTTGCCGCTGGTTAGCTGTACCTTAATGATCTTATCGACAGAGGATAGAAGTATGAGATTAAACATTGCTAAAACAGTAATTGCCGCCGTTTTGTTAATCGGTGCTGCGCCAGCGAATGCCAGTGCCGTGCATGATGCCGCCGGCGATTATCTGGCAACTTATTTCGGCAGTAAGACCGGCGATCTGGATGTGATCAGTGCCTCGGTTACTTACAATCCGGCCAGCGATCTTTTTCATTTCGAAAGTACCTTTGCCGGTAACCTCGGCGGCTCGCCGTCCGGTTTCTACATTTGGGGCTTCGATCGGGGCGCCGGTACCGGGCGGTTTACCGCAAACGGCTTGCCGCAAGTACTGTTCGATTCGGTCGTGCGTTTCAACATGGACGGCAGCGGCGTGGTAAGCCTGTTGACACCGACTTCTTCCACTACCCCCTTCGCCGCGGGGACCGCCAAAATTAAAGACAACCAGTTGATTGCCGACATTGCCGCGAGCTTGCTGCCCTCGAATGGTCTTGCCAAATCGAGTTACACCTGGAATCTCTGGCCGCGCGACGGGGCTCTGCCGGCGGGTTTTGGACAAATTTCCGATTTCGCTCCCGATGCCATCAACGCCCCCGTGCAAGTCGTACCGCTCCCTGGCGCGTTTTGGCTGTTTGGTTCGGTGTTTGCTATGTTCAAGTTAGCCGGCAACAGCAAGCAGCGTTTTGCGGTAACAGTAAAATCCATTTGATAGCAGCACATTGAAAGCTGGCAAACCCGTTCCTGTTGTTTTATAGAGGCTTGAGCGGGTTTGCGACTTCATTCCTCGCCGGACGGCGCTGCCAGATAACTTACCTCTACCTCCGTCAAGCCGCTGATGCCGATTTGCTTGGCCGCGCCTTGCGATAAATCGATCAACCGATTCGGGCTGAACGGACCTCTATCATTAATCAGCACATCCACATAACGGCCATTGCGTAAATTGGTAACCCGCACTCTCGACGGAATCGGCAAAGTTTTATGCGCCGCCGAAAAGCCTTGCGGATTGAAACGGCTGCCGTCGGCGGTACGATTGCCCGATTCCGCGCCGTACCAGGAAGCCAAGCCGGTTTCCCGGTAACCATTTCCCGATGCCAAAGGGTAATACGTGATGCCTTTAACGGTGTAAGGCTTGTTGTAAGCGGCGTTGTTTTGATAGGTCGGCAGTTGGACAGGCCCCGGAGATCGCGGTGGCTCGGACGCACAACCTGCTAGCAGACCAAGAAAAACTGGCAAAAAGCCTGGATTGGCAAGCGCCTGGATTAGTTGGTTTCGCGACATTCGATAACTCCACAGGGCGTAATTTATTTGGCGCGCATGCGCTGGCAATAATCTAAGCATAATTTAAAGCACTCGTTAAACTCCGTTCGCTTGGGTCGCACCTTTCCGGTCTTCGCGCAGGCAGACCGTTGCCGGCGCGAGCTCATCCCGTCAAAATCGGCCAGCCCGAACAGGTTTGGTTATAATGCCGGCATCAGGAAATAGACAACTAGGGCCGGGATAGCGATTTCTTTGTTTGCCGACGCGGCAAACGCCACTTGAGGGGGAAAGATACATGGCGGGTGAATTACATAAAATCTTGATTGTTGGCGGCGGCGCGGCGGGGTTGGAGTTGGCCACCGAATTGGGGCAAAAACTTGGCAGAGCCGGCAAGGCGCAAATCACCTTGCTGGATGCCGCGTCCACCCATATTTGGAAGCCGTTGTTGCACGAAGTGGCGTCCGGCACGCTAGCTGAAGCCGAGGAAATCGAATACTTGGCCCAAGCACACAGCAATCACTTCCGCTTCTTGTTCGGCAGAATGGAAGGTTTGGATCGGGCCAATAAAGAAATTATCGTCAGCGCGATTACCAACAAGAAAGGCGAAGAAATCATTCCGCAACGCCGCTTCAAGTACGACACGCTGGTGATGGCAGTCGGCAGTGTCAGCAACACCTTTGGTATCAAGGGTGTCGATAAATATTGCCGCTTTATCGATACCACCAAGGAAGCCTTCCGCTTTCAAAAACAACTGGTGGAAACCTATTACATCCAGTCTTACGCCAACCAGAGCCATCAACGTGACAAGCCGTTGTCGATTGTGATCATCGGCGCCGGCGCCACCGGCGTGGAATTGTCAGCCGAGTTGCACGAAGTGACCAAATTGCTGGCCACCTACGGGCTTGAAGGTTCCATAGACGTCAACATTACCATCATTGAAGCCGCGACTAAATTGTTGCCAGCCCTGCCGCCACGGCTGTCGCAAGCCACCCAGGAGCAATTGATCAAGCTGGGCATCCAGTTAAAGCTGGGTCGCAAGGTCACGGAAGTGACCGAAACCGAAGTACACACTTACGATGGCGAAGTGTTCGATGCGGACTTAAAAGTCTGGGCCGCCGGCATCAAAGCGCCGGATTGGATGAAAGACCTGGATGGTTTGGAGTCCAATCACATCAATCAATTAGTGGTCGATCAAACTTTGCAAACCAGCGACCCGGACATTTTTGCTATCGGCGATTGCGCCGCCTGTGAATGGGTCGGCCACGGCGGCAACGTGCCACCGCGCGCTCAGTCCGCCCACCAAATGGCCTCTACCGTGGCCAAAACCATCATCAACCGCTTGAAAGGCAAACCGGCGGCGAAGTTTGTTTATCGCGATTACGGCTCACTGGTGTCGCTGGGTAAATTCAGCACCGTCGGCAGTTTGATGGGTAGCTTGATGGGCACGGTCAGCGTCGGCGGCTTGATTGCCTATGGCGTGTATTTGTCCTTGTACAAAATGCACCAAGTGGCCATCCACGGCTACTTCCGCACCGCGATGCTGACCTTATCCAACCTGTTCCGGCGCAGTACCCACGCCAAAATGAAAATGCACTAACCCACAACTCCATTGAGCGATACACATGTTAGAAATCGAATACGAATTCCGCGAAGAAGATCTGGTCCACTTTAACGAGGAAAGGCTGAAAAAAGACCCGGAAATGCAGAAGAAAATCCGCCAAAACCGCATCTTCGCGCCCGGCGTGATGATGGCTATCGCCTTGTTTTATTACGTGTATTACGTGGACATGACCACCACCGCCTACATCACGATATTGGCGCTGGCCTGGGCGATTGCGTCGCCGTTTATCATGAAGATGGACATGCGCCGCCAGTTTTTCAACAAATACACCGAAGCGGAAAAAAAAGCGTTATTTGGCATCCACTGGTTGAGCATTGAGCCGGAGTTTTTGCAGGAACGCGCCCCCGGCGGTAAGAGCAAAACTCCGTGGAAAGACATGTTGCGGGTGGAGAAACATAAAGATTACGTTTACATCTATGTGGATATAGATGCGGCGATTGTGATTCCGCGCGCTACGGTCAAGAAAGGCGATTTGAAGGCGTTTGCCAAGCAGGCTGAGGGGATGATTGAGAGGGCAGGATGAGGTTTTTGTGCCGTGGCAGTTATAGGCACTTATGTTGTATATCCTGCGAATTAAGAGTTATGTGCAGACTAGCTAATAAGTTGTTTAGTAGCATGTCAAATTTTCGGAGTATTCATGGGCACTGATAAAGATTGGGAACAATGGGGGGCGGCTGACCCATACTTTGGCGTCCTTAGCAGCGACGAATTTCGTAAGGACAGGCTCGACGCCAGAGCAAAGGACGAGTTTTTTGCTTCAGGGAGGAGGCATATTGAACGTGTCTTCCAACTAATCAGCGAAAACTTCGGTCACGCATTTTTTCCAAATACAGCACTTGATTTTGGCTGTGGAGTGGGTCGGCTCGTCTTAACATTGGCTGAGCGCACTGAACGGACTGTCGGCATTGATATTTCGCCTTCCATGATTGCCGAGGCTCTCGATAATACTAAGTATGCCGGCATCACCAATGTCAGTTTCGTATTGTCTGATGACGCGCTTACGAATGTTGTCGGTGAATTCAGTTTTGTCCATTCTTGCATAGTGTTACAACATATCCCATGGGCACGTGGTCGACTAATATTACAACAACTCGCAGATAGAGTAGAGCCAGGCGGCTATTTAGCTGTTCACTTTTTAACATCGTCTAGTGCCCCTAAGCTTATTAGAGCAGCAGTTCGTCTTCGATATGTGTTCCCCCCGCTAAATTGGTTGAGGAACTTAACAAAACGCCGTCCACTATTCGAGCCAGCCATGCAATTGCACATTTATAATACTGGCAAAATTATTCTCGATCTGAAGGAACGAAACTTTGAAACGCCGGTATGTTGTAACGAACCAGACATGGACGGATTTACGAGCATTCTATTACTTGCTCGACGCTTGCCAAAGCCTTAGTTCCGTAGACACTGTTATCCAAGTCAAGCCAAATGAATAACCGAGTCGAAGGGTTTTGCGGATTTTTCATCGTTCCCACGCGCCGCGTGGTAATGCAAACCAACCGCGCTGCGGTGAGCTAAAACCAATCCCGATTCCATCCTACCCGGCATAAATCCAGGCACTTGAATAACGCCAATGCTCCGGTAAATCAACATAACCGCATTTACCGGATTCAGGTGGATATAATCCAAGGCCAAGGCGCAATTGGTAGGGCGTCAATAGGCGTTGCCGTGTTGTGCCGTATGTTGGCCTTAAATCATTCGGCGCATTACGCTATTTATCGTTCCCACGCTCCAGCGTGGTAACGCATCCCTAGACGCTCTGCGTCGTCCTGCGAAAACAATGTCTCGCTTCCACGAAACCGGGAAGTGTTGACACGGTTTTTTACCCACGCTGTCAATAGGCCTTTGTGTTTGGTGTCGCTAACGCGACGGCTGGTTTTAATGTCGGGTCTCGGCCCGACAGCCGAGATACTTTTCTTTGCTTGTCCAAAGAAAAGTATCCAAAAGAAAAGACAGTAAATTCAAGTGATGATAAACTACTAAATTTATGAAATTAAGTAATAAAATAAGGAAAACTTAAAAAAAGTGAAATAAGATAAAGATAAATGCAC
>Ga0123396_110077_pt1 | contig 29967 bp, 28 predicted proteins | sample T10HLNO3metaT_FD_89924 | JGI IMG/M metagenome (GOLD analysis project Ga0123396, IMG submission 89924) | Methane-oxidizing artificial microbial communities from Washington, USA to study methane cycling - T10-HLNO3 metaT (Metagenome... ...
ATGGTATAGCTATCGGCGGCCAACACGCTAAAACTCATCAGGCCGGCAGCGGTTATGGAGCAAAGTTTTCGAATCATGACTATGTCCTTTGTGGGTTAAAAAAACGAGCGACACTGCATTATTGCAGAGACTTTGTGATAATAGATCAGCTTAACTCTATCACTCTGGCCATTTGCCGCTCTCATGCAACGAATCTATTACTATTACGCGGCCTTGATGGGCTTCTTCGGCCTGTTTTTGTTAATGATGGCTTGGCATACGCTATTGTCACCATCGAACAAGTTGCCCACTGCATTGCTGTTGTTAATCTCGGCCGGACCGCTATTGCTGCCGTTTAAAGGTTTATTAAACCGCAACCTGAAAAGCTGCACCTGGATGTGTTATTTGAGCCTACCGTATTTCGCGCATGGCGCCGCTGAAGCCTATGTCAATCAAATAGAACGGCCTTATGCGCTGCTGGAAGTGTTGTTCAGCCTGCTGCTGTGCTTCGGCGCCGGCCTGTATGTCTACAAAGCGGAAAAAGCCTGAGCACCGGCGGCATGCAAGTCCCGTTACAATTCGAGTTTCAGAACGATCAGACCTTTGCCAGTTTTTTTCCCGGCAATAACGCCGAAATCGTCACGCAATTAAAGGCCCTGGCAGAGAACGGCCAGGAACAGCAAATTTTTATCTGGGGCGATGCCGGCAGCGGGAAAAGCCACTTGTTGCAGGCCTGTTGCCAGCAAGCCAAACTGGCGGGTAAAGACCCGTTCTATCTGGCTTTTGACATCGACCATTTGCCGGCACCGACCTTGTTGGACGGCCTGGAAGATCTGGAATTGGTCTGTTTCGACAATATGCAAGCGCTGGCCGGCCACCTCGACTGGGAACACGCGCTGTTTGCTTTTTATAATACGCATCGGCAGAACAATCATAAATTGCTGCTGGCTGCCGATTGCCCGCCAAAGTTTTTGGGCTTTGACTTACCCGACCTGAAAACCCGGATGGCTTGGGGACTGACCTTAAAAATCCAGCCTTTGCGCGACGATCAATTAATCGAGGCACTGACTTATAAAGCCCATTTTTTGGGCTTCGACATTCCGCCGGCAGTGGGGCGGTTTTTATTGAATCATTATGTTCACGATTTAGCAGCGCTATGGTTACTTCTGGAAAAAATCGACCGCGCTACCTTGGCCGCGCAACGCAAGCTAACTATCCCGTTTTTAAAGCAAATTCTGGCTGACGAAACATGAGTAGCAAAGTATTGATCGTAGGTGCCGGCGCTATCGGCGGCTTTTACGGTGGCCTGCTGGCTAAGGTTGGCGCAGAGGTCTCGGTGGTGTGCCGCTCCGATTATCACATCGTCAAACAACAGGGTTACCGTATAAAAAGCCATGACTTGGGTTGCTGGCAATTCATGCCTAGTCAGGTATTGCGCAATGCCGCCGATTACGATGGTCAAGCCGATTACCTGATTTTATGCAGCAAGGTAACCCCGGATATCGACCGGGTGGCACTGCTTCGCGATGCGGTAGCTCCACACACGGCGATTGTGCTGATCCAAAACGGTGTCGAGATTGAACAGGAGCTGCAACAAGCTTTCCCGGACAATCTGTTAATCAGCGGCTTGGCATTTATTTGCTGTAACCGGCTGGCTCCCGGCGAGATTAGCCACTTGGCTTACGGCAAGTTGATTCTGGGTAATCTGTCAGATAGCCACGAACCTAAAACATCGCATTTGCGCGATTTGTTCCTACAAGCCGGCATCGAATGCGCGATTAGTGAAGATATTGTCGCCAGCCGCTGGCAAAAATGCGTGTGGAATGCGCCGTTTAATCCGCTATCGGTACTGTCCGGCGGATTGGCAACTCAGGCGATATTGCAGAATCAGGAAAATTTTGTGCGCCGCGTTATGCAGGAAGTCTGCAGTATTGCCGCGGCTTGCGGCCATCCGCTCCCGACCGATATTGTCGAAAAACACATTGCTCTGACCTGTGATATGCCACCCTATAAAACCAGCATGCTGCTGGACTTCGAACGCGGACAGACCATGGAAACCGAAGCCATTCTCGGCAACGCGGTGCGCGCCGCCCAGCGGCAAGGTTTAGACTGTCCTTGCCTGCAGTCGCTTTATGTATTGATGCAACTCCGGGAGCTGCAAATCCGTTCTAATAGCCTTCTTAGCTAATTCACACAATTGACATTCTGCTTTTTGTTATTTTTCGGTTAGAATGTGAAGATTTTCATTGACCCTGTCTTTGAAGAAGCCGTGTGAATTTCGCCTCAGACCTTGCAAAGCGAAGACCGGCCGCATACTTCGCTAGACTAGCAGCTATGTGATCCACAACCAACCGTGGCAATGGTGCTGGGGTTTAAAAGTTTTTATGTCCATTTTTAGAGTATAACCATGACTGATCTATCGCTTTACAGAAACATCGGCATCTTCGCTCACGTCGATGCCGGTAAAACCACGACAACCGAGCGGATTTTGAAGCTGACCGGAAAAATCCACAAAATCGGTGAAGTTCACGAAGGCGAATCAACCATGGACTTCATGGCTCAGGAAGCCGAGCGCGGTATCACCATTCAGTCAGCGGCCACTACCTGTTCTTGGGCGGGCAGCACCAAGCAATTTGAGCCACACCGCTTCAACATCATCGACACCCCGGGCCACGTTGACTTTACTATCGAAGTTTATCGTTCCTTGAAAGTATTGGACGGCGGCATCGGCGTATTCTGCGGTTCCGGCGGCGTTGAACCGCAATCCGAAACCAACTGGCGCTATGCGAACGACTCCAAAGTTTCTCGTATCATTTACGTCAACAAGCTGGACAGATTGGGCGCGGATTTCTACCGCGTCGTCAAGCAAGTCGAAGACGTACTCGGTGCAAAACCGGTCGTCATGACCTTGCCTATCGGCGAAGAAGACAATTTCGTCGGCGTGGTCGACCTGTTGACTCGCAAAGCCTGGGTCTGGGATAACTCCGGCGATCCAATGAAATACGAAATCCAAGATGTGCCCGCCAACATGGTGGAACAAGTCGAAGAATGGCGCGCGAAACTGATCGATTCAGTCGCCGACCAAGATGACGACATCATGGAAAAATATCTGGAAGGCGAAGAACCCACCATCGAAGAAATCAAACGCTGCATCCGTAAAGGTACCATCGCGATGGATTTCTTCCCGACCTATTGCGGTTCTTCGTTCAAAAACAAAGGCGTGCAATTGGTACTGGACGGTGTTATCGAATATCTGCCGAATCCTACCGAAGTTAACCCGCAGCCTGAAACCGATATCGAAGGCGTACCAACCGGCGAACACGCGATTGTCGATCCAGAACGTCCGTTCCGCGCGCTGGTTTTCAAAATCATGGACGACCGTTTCGGCGCCCTGAACTTCGTCCGTGTTTATTCCGGCAAGCTGAAAAAAGGCGACTCCGTATTGAACACCTACACCGGCAAAACCGAACGTGTGGGCCGGATGGTGGAAATGCACGCCAACGACCGTAACGAGATCGAAACCGCACAAGCCGGCGACATCGTCGCGTTGATCGGTTTGAAAAACGTGCAAACCGGCCACACCCTGTGCGACCCCGACAAACCGGCCACATTGGAGCCGATGGTATTCCCGGATCCCGTTATCTCCATTGCGATTGCACCGAAAGACAAAGGCAGTAACGAAAAAATGGGTATTGCGCTGGGCAAAATGGTGCAAGAAGATCCCTCTTTCCGCGTTGAAACCGACCAAGAATCCGGCGAAACCATCATCAAAGGTATGGGTGAGCTGCATCTTGACATTAAAGTCGACATCTTGCGCCGTACCCACGGTGTAGACGTCAACGTGGGTAAACCACAGGTGGCTTACCGCGAAACCATTACCCAACGCATCGAAGACAGCTACACCCACAAAAAACAATCGGGCGGTTCCGGTCAATACGCGAAAATCGATTACGTCATCGAGCCAGGCGAAGCAGGCAGCGGTTTCGTATTCGAATCACAAGTGACCGGCGGTAACGTACCTCGCGAATACTGGCCTGCTGTCGAAAAAGGCTTTAAAGCCAGTATCGACAAAGGTGTGTTGGCAGGCTTCCCTTGCTTGGACTTCAAAGTCATTCTGACCGACGGTGCTTTCCACGCGGTCGACTCCTCATCCATCGCTTTCGAAATCGCTGCCCGTGCCGCGTACCGTCAATCGATCCCAAAAGGTAGTCCGCAATTGCTGGAGCCGATCATGAAAGTGGACGTATTCACACCGGATGCGCATGTCGGTGACGTAATCGGTGACTTGAACCGTCGCCGCGGCATGATCAAATCGCAAGATGCCGGTGTTACCGGTGTGCGTATTAAAGCCGACGTGCCGCTGAGCGACATGTTCGGTTACATTGGCGATTTGCGCACCATGACTTCCGGTCGCGGCCAGTTCTCCATGGAGTTCTCGCATTACACCGCTTGCCCACGCAATGTCGCGGAAGAGGTGATCAAGGAAGTTAAGGAACGTAACAAAGACAAATAAGCATTATACGGGCTGATCTTGTCGGCCCTTATTCTGCTTAATATTGCCGATCAGCCACCTGCCGCGTTAAGCGGCAGGTGCATTTTTAACCATAAAGCTTCCGCCATGCACGGCAGCTTGTTCATTTACCTAACCTTGGAAGAACAATATGGCTTTTGTAATCACCGAAAACTGCATCAAATGCAAATTTACCGACTGCGTTGACGTATGCCCCGTCGATTGCTTTCATGAAGGTCCCAATTTTCTGGTTATCGATCCCGACGAATGTATCGATTGCACCCTCTGTGAACCCGAGTGCCCAGCCAACGCCATCCACGCGGAAGACGAATTGCCGGAAGGCCAAGAACACTTCGCAGCGCTGAACGCGGAACTGGCCAAACAATGGCCTATCATTACGGAAGTGAAAGACTCTCTACCAGACGCCGACGAATGGAACGGCAAACCCGGTAAATTTGCGTTGTTGGAAAAGTAAGAACTGCCATTGATTAATGAAATACCGAGCCCATGCCCTTCCGGCATGGGCTCAACCCAGCGTTAAAGCACTCGCTAGTCACTAGCACTTAATCCCGCAAGTTAGCGATAGTATTTCGTGGTTACGCACTACGACCCTCGTGTTTTCGCCATTGAAAAGATGTAGTCATTGGATTGCACTTTGCTCGCGTTAGGCTGTTCGCTACAACCTCTCTGACTTGCTCTCCCGCCAGACCGCCCAGAACCACCCGTGCTTCTGCCGGCTCGCTGCGCGTCACTCTAACTCCACCCGCATTTCCGCGGAACACTCTATTTTTAGGGCTGCTCGTGACACCCCGCCAAGATTACATTATTAGCAGTTAATAATTCACCTCGACACTCGCTACGGCGGTACTTTTGCCACCATTTACGCCCCTTCCGACCCCATTCTCCATCTGACTGCTTGGTACTTCTCCCGTTAGTTTTATTGGTTTAATGTTGTTTCCCGTCATTCAGGTGCCATGATCACCGCCATTTACCTCGCTAAATGCAGACCCGAATAACTGCGGGGGTGGTATCGATTGTCAGAGCATTTTCATCCGACCCAAAACCCATCATGGCGAGAAATCAAGCAAAGCATCCGCAAAACCCCTAAGATCAAAGCATCCCCGCTAACTGTTCTAATTCCGTCATGAAAAACCACCACCGATTACTGCTGAGTTTAGTGCTGGGCGCGTGCGCCGGACTGGTCTGCCACGGCTTTGCCAACAGCGAGGCATTGCAAATCTTTAACCGCTACTTGATGGAACCCATCGGCCAAATCTTCTTGCGGCTGATCTTCATGATCGTGGTGCCGATGGTGATGAGTGGTTTGATGTTGGGTGTGTATCAACTCAGCAATCATCACGGATTGGCGCGGGTCGCCCAGCGCACTTTGTTTTTTACCTTGCTGGCCAGTTCGGCGTCGGTGGCGGTGGGGATTTCACTGGTCAATCTGGCGCAGCCGGGCGTTGGTTTGGATATTTCGCAGATGTTGGGCGATAGCAGCGGCGTGAATAAAATCCAGCAAAACGTCGCCCAAGCCAAGCCGGTGGTGCAGTCTTTGTTGGAGATCATTCCCAAAAATCCGTTCGCCAGTGCCACTCAAGCACTGGAAGGCGAGATGTTGTCGTTGATGTTCTTTTCCTTGGCCTTCGGCGCGGCGCTGGCGGCGACCAATGGCGACAAGCCGTCGCGTTGGGTTGGCTTATTGGAAGAAACCTATGCCGCCTGCTTGTTGATCGTCGATACCGCGATGAAACTGGCGCCGATTGCGGTGTTTGCGCTGGTGTTTCAATCGACTTTCAAATTTGGGCATCACATATTGTTTTCCTTGGGGTTTTACGTGCTGGTGGTGGTGACGGGGCTGCTGCTACAGCAAGTGGTGGTGTACAGCATGCTGTTGCGCTTCTTTACCAGCCTAAAGCCCTTGAATTTTTTCCGGCAATGCCGGGATGTCTATCTCTACGCCTTTGCCACAGCGTCGTCGAATGCCACATTGCCGCGCTCGCTGGAACTGGCGGAACACGATTTAAAACTTAGGCCGGAAGTTGCGCGGTTTGTATTGACAATAGGTTCCACCGCCAACCAGAACGGCACGGCCTTGTTCGAAGGCATTACCGTGCTGTTTCTGGCACAGGTATATGGTGTCGATTTATCGCTGGCGCAGCAGGTACAAGTGGTGTTGATGTCGATATTGGCCGGTATCGGCACGGCCGGAGTACCCGGCGGCTCGTTACCGCTGATCATGATATTGACCCAACAGGTCGGGATTCCTGCTGAAGGCATGGGTTTGATTTTGGGGGTGGACCGCTTCCTGGACATGTGCCGCACCACTTTAAATGTTAGCGGCGATTTGGTGATTGCAGCCTTGGTCGACCAACCCGAACAGCAGCGAACCTAACAAACCAACTGTGTCATATCGCGCATAGGATTGGCCATATGCCTTAGTTTTTTAGCCCCAATTCAACGACCCCGGCTACACGGGCACCCCATATTGCCGGCAATCCGCCGCCATGGCATGTAGCTTGCAGAAAATTGGATTCTCGCATGAATTCGATTTGGCATGACTCAACCACACAACACCGCCACCAGTCAGGAATTGGCCGATTTTTTTAACGCCAGCCACCCGCAACTGCAAAAATATCTGTATTGGCAGGTCCGCTCGCGGGAAGTGGCTGAGGAGCTGGCGCAGGAAACCTATCTGCGGTTTTTGAGACAAGAGCCGCGACACATTCTGGATCTGAATGCCTTCATGTTTACCATCGCCGCCAATCTGGCGCGTGACCATCTGCGCGGTATCAAACGCCAGCAACATCGCGAGATGGTGCCGCTGGATACCGACATCGCCGACTCGAAACCGCACACGGAAGACATCGTCGCCAGGCAATATCTGGGAGAACAATTGCAACAAGCCATCGCCAGCTTGCCGGACAGAACCAGGGAAATTTTTCTGTTATACCGCGCCGACGAACTGAGCTACAAACAGATCGCCGCGCGACTGGATATTTCCGAACGAACCGTCGAATATCATCTGCGCCAAGCGCTGCTGCTGTGTCGAAGTTTTTTGGCCAATACTTGAGTGCTGTTTAAATAGCACTCGGCGCAGCCGCCCCCCATTCAAGTATCCCATGCTGAAAATATACCCGGTCGAACCGGCTCGGGCTTTGCTTTACAATCGCGCTTAACTGAACTTTTAGCCGCTGCTACCCCGGAGTCTCGCCATTCACCCAATCGAATCACCCTCCGCTTCCGACCGCCTCTTTACCGAAGCCAATGCCTGGTTCTTTCGGCTGCGCGCGGACGATGTCGACGCTGCCGAGCGAGAACGGTTTGCCGCATGGCTGGCCGCCAGCCCCTTGCATGCCGAGGCCTGGGATACGGTGCAAGCGTTGTTCGCGGATTTGGAAGCCCCCGCCAAGGCCGTTCGCCGGCAAGCCGCGGCACCCTTGACCGCCAAGCGTCCTCGACGCCTGCGAACCGCTAGCATGGCAGCGGCCTTGGCCGCTTGCGCGGTCTTGATCACCGTGCTCCCGCAATCGACACTTCTGCAAAACCTGCAAAGCGATTATCACACCGCCACCGGCGAACAGCGCCTAGTCACGTTGACCGACGGCTCGCGGTTGCTGCTGAATACCGACAGCGCGGTTGGCATCGAAATGACCGCCGCTGAACGCCGGGTTACGCTGCTGCGCGGCGAAGCGTATTTCGAAGTGGCGCGCGCGCCGCAACGGCCGTTTTGGGTGGTGGCCGGCGACGCCCGCGCCCGAGTCACCGGCACCGCGTTCAGCGTCGGCCGCCGTTCGGAAAATGTTGCCGTCACCGTCGCCGAGGGCCGAGTGGAAACCAGCACCGAAAGCCATCCCGAACAGATCACAGCCTTGACACCGGGCGAGTCGGCGCATTATCGAGGCGCCCGGCTCTCCGCCAAGCACACGGCCGACATAGCGCGCGAATTGGCCTGGCGCCAAGGGCAAATGGTATTCGTGCAAGCGCCGCTGGCTGAGGTGGTGGCGCAAATCAATCGTTATCGCCCCGGCCGTTTGATCGTCACGGACCCGCAATTGGAAAATCGGCCGATCACGGCGGTGTTTAATATCGACAAGTTGGACGATGCGGTATCCGCGCTGGAGCAAACCTTCGGCATTCGGGCCCGGCGCATTGCCGACTATTGGGTGTTGCTAGGGTAAAGTTAGAGTGTGTCCGGCCAAAGTCTGGCCGTATGAATAATGGCAAGCACATGAATGTCCTTATCCTGTACACGGTAAACAACAATGAACGGAAAATGCGTAATGATCAGTTCTCGGGTGCCGTCGATACGGCCCGGACGGCCCATGAAAGGATTTGCGAGTAAGCTATTCAGCGTGTCGTGAATTTTGGTAATAATTCGTGTTGCAGCATTGCGGTTGTCTTGAGCCACAAAGTCGTATATCTCGCTCAAATCGGTCTTGGCTCGCCGGGTATAGCGGAGTCTCATTTCATTGATGGCAACGAATGTTGTTCAAAAAACGCGGCCATTTCCGCGTCGTCAACGAATTCTCCACGGTCCGCTTGAGCAAGCCCTTCCTTGATTTTATCCAGCATGCCATTTTCCCACGCAATGAAATTGCCGATGGCTTGATTCGCTAGCTCCGTTTCATCTCGATGAGTTTGCTTGGCAAGCGCGCTCAATTGGGCTTTTAGTTCGGGATTTATTTGTAAGGTAACAGGCATGGCGGCTTCTTCCGTTGTTCGAAAAACATCGTGAATACCAGTTTAATGACTCGCGTTTCTTAACACAATAAACACAGCGTGGCGTAGAGGTGAAATATTTTTAATTTTGCCTAGGGATATGCGCAAAGCCATCGTCCTTGCTGGTTAATGGGCCGAATCGCCCAGCAACCCTGACGACGATTTATCTTGCGGAGATGTAAATGCCTGATCAAACACCTATCGCCACCCGCTTGCCACGGTGCAAGTCCAAAACACCCGCGCGGCTGCCCGGCGGCCTGTTGCTACTTTCGCTGGCGGCATCCCATGCCGCGCACGGTGTGGAACCGGCCTCGACAGCCCTGGCCGAGCAAACGGCCGACTACCGGATTCGCTCGCAGACTCTGGACAAGGCCTTGGTGGAGTTTTCGCTGAAATCCGGCATTCAAGTGGTGGCCGACGGCAAATTGACCGCCGGCGTTATCTCTCCTGGCGTATCCGGCCAATATGCACCGGAGCAGGCTTTACGAAAATTGCTGGCGGGCACCGGCGTGGCGGTGCAATCCAGCCGCAACGGCACGGTGACTTTGGAAAAAGCCGCCGCACCCGAGCCGCAATCTGGCGCCAATACTTTGCCTACGGTGACGGTGGCCGGTAAGGCTGCGTATGACCTCACGGACCCTTATAGCCGCGACTACAATAGGCCCATCGCCAGTACCGCGACCAAAACCGATACCCCCATCATGGAAACGCCGATGTCGATCCAAGTGATTCCGCGCGCGGTGCTGGACGATCAACAAGCAATTTCGGTCGGCGATGCGTTGAAAAACGTCAGCGGCGTGCAATCGGGCGGTTATAGCTTTTACGACAACGCCACGATCCGCGGCTTCGATGCCGGGCAAAGCACCTATCGTAACGGGCTGCGCCAACCTTATATTACCAACCTGGAAACCGCCAATCTGGATCGGGTGGAGGTCCTGAAAGGGCCGGCATCGATCTTATTCGGCCGCATCGAACCCGGCGGTTTGGTCAACCTGGCGACCAAGCGTCCGCTCGACACCCCTTATTATTCCGTACAACAACAGTTCGGCTCATACGACCTCTTCCGCACCACGGTCGATGCGACGGGACCGCTATTGGCGGATAAATCGCTGTTGTACCGGATGAATATCGCATACAAAGACAACGATACCTTTCGGGATTTCGCGCATCAGGAGCATGTGTTTGTCGCGCCTTCGCTAACCTGGCGTCCCAACGACCGCTTCGAAACCAATCTGGACATCGAATATCAGCACGATACCTGGGTGGAAGACGGCAGCGATAGTGGCATTCCGGCTATCGGCAACCGTCCGGCCAATCTCCCGATTAATCGCTATCTGGGCGACGCGGTGTTCAATCGTCAAAACCCGAATACTCAGGATAAGGTGCTGTTGGGTTTCGATTGGTCGTATCAGTTCACCCAAGACTGGAAGCTGAAAAACCGCTTCCAATACATCGACGCGCAGTATCATCAATCGATACTGTGGGCGGATAGCCTGGCGGATGACAATCAAACGCTTTCTCGCGGCCTGTGGCATACACCCATACACCGGATGACCTACAGCACCAATCTGGATTTGACCGGCAAGTTCGATACCGGATTTGCCCACCACGATGTATTGGTCGGCTTCGATTTAAATCGCTTTAACAGTCAGGACGGCGGCGGATTTTCGGGCTATGCCGATACTTATTCGGACCTGGACATCAATATCAACAACCCGGTGTACGGTGTCGATATGTCGGCGCTGGCCGGCGCGAAGAACTTTTACTATAAATCCCAAGATAACTGGTACGGCGTCTATTTTCAGGATCAGATCACCTTGTGGGACAAACTACATATTTTGGGCGGCGGCCGCCACGACTGGACGGAAAATGGTAGCGGCGAATCGTCGAATTCGCATGCCGCAATCTCGATGAAAAATACCCGTAGCGAATTTTTCAGCCCTCGGGTCGGAATCCTGTATCAACCCTGGCAATGGCTGGCGCTTTACGGTAATTACGTCGAATCGATCGGCAGCAATAACGGCGGCCTTTCCGCCTCCGGCCAACCGTTCGGACCGCAAACCGCGACCCAATTCGAAGGCGGCATCAAAACCGATTTTTTCGATGGCCGGCTGAGTTCGACGTTGGCGTATTACCATATAACTAAGCAAAATTCGCTGGCCACCGACCCGAATAATCCCCGATACAGTGTCGCGATCGGCGAAGCCCGTAGCCGCGGCGTGGAGCTCGACATAACCGGCCGGGTTACCGAGAACCTGAGTTTGATCGGCACTTATGCCTATACCGATACCAAAATCACCAAGGATTCGGCGGCGATCTATGATGCTGACGGCAACGCCATTGCCACGAACTCGGGCAACACCGGCCACCAACTGCCCACGGCACCACGCCATTCTGGCAGCCTGTGGGCCAAATATGGCATAGACAACGGCCTTTTGCGGGGCTTGAACTTCGGTACCGGCGTTTATGCCCGCGGCCAGCGGCAGGGCGATAACGCCAACAGCTTTCAATTGCCTGGCTATGCGCGTTGGGATGCCAGCATTAGTTACAGTTTCAAACACGGTGGCACCAAAATCACCCCGCAACTCAATGTCTACAACTTACTCGACAAAACCTATTACGACCATTCCAGCAATCGGCTGAATATTCGCCCCGGCGAACCGTTGACGTTTTTAGGTTCGGTGCGGGTGGAGTTTTGATTCCAAACGCATTAGCGGATCGGGGCGGTCCAACCCCGATCCTAAGATTTCTTTGGCTAGGCCGGTGGGAATTTCACTACCTCATACGTCTTATCCGATGATGGCCGGTACTTTGCCGGCTTGAAATGGAAATCCTGGAGCCGCTATGAAAATTCGTCCCTTTTGGGTATTGGTGCACCGTTATGCCGGTCTGGCGATGACGGTTTTTTTGATCATCGTCGGCCTGACCGGCAGTCTGTTGGCGTTTTATAGCGAATTGGAGCATTTGATCAGCCCGCAGCTATCGGCGCCAGCATCGTCTTTACCGCGCTTGAGCCCGCCTTTGCTAAAAGCCAAGGCCGAACTGTTGGTGCCTCAGGGTAATGTTGTTTCAATATGGCTGGAACACGATGCCGCGCATCTCGATGTGGCGCCGCGCACCGATCCGGCTAGCGGTAAGCCGTACGAACTTGGCTTCACCCAGCTGATTCTGAATCCCTACACCGGCGAAGAACTGGGCCGCCGCACTTGGGGCGCGATTTCCGAAGGCTGGATCAACCTGATGCCCTTTGTATACAAATTGCATTATGCCCTGGCACTGGATGAAATCGGCGGCTGGATTTTAGGCATTACCGCGCTGGTGTGGACCTTGGATTGCTTCGTGGGATTTTATCTGACGCTGCCCGTTGCAAAACGACACACCTCGCCGGCTGCCCACGGAAAGCCGCGTTCGTTTTGGCAACGCTGGGCGCCGGCCTGGAAAATTAAATGGAACGGCTCCAGCTTCCGAATAAACTTTGATTTGCATCGGGCCGGCGGCTTGTGGGTGTGGGCCATGCTGTTGGTGTTCGCCTGGTCCAGCGTTTATATGAATCTGGCAGATACTGTTTACGCGCCGGTCACCCGGGCGGTATTCACCGATTATCACGAACCCTGGATCGATTTTCCTGATCTGGACAAACCCTTGGAGCAGCCAGCAATTGCCTGGTCTGACGCTTACCGGATAGCCGTCGAGCAGATGGGCCAAGCGGCGCGTGAGCAAGGATTTGTGATTCAGTCACCGTCAGGCTTTCGCTACAACCCGGCCAAAGGGTTTTATGTTTATCAGGTGCGCACTAGCCTGGATATACAGGACAAGCACGGCACTACCCGCTTGGTAATCGACGCCACTACCGGTGCTGAAAAATTGCTGTTACTGCCCCGCGGCCAGTATGCCGGCAACACAGTGACTAACTGGTTGGGGGCCTTGCACATGGCTAACGTGTTCGGCATGCCTTACCGGATTTTTGTGTGCCTGCTGGGGCTGGTGATTGTGATGCTCTCGGTGACCGGAGTAGTCATCTGGCTGAAAAAACGCCGGGCCAGACTGCAAAAAACGGTGTTGCAGGATTAAGTTTAAGAGGCTGATGCCAGCGAGTAAGTTATGGTTTTCGCTGGCGTCCGCCATCCCATAAGCCTCACCATCGATTAATTGATGTTTGATTGTGGGCTGTAGTTATCCCCGAAGATATTCTTCCGGGCTAATGCTGCGCTGGGAGTGCGGTAATGCCATGGCTGAACTCACGAGGAAAGCAGTTTTCAAACGGTGTGATGCAACATAGTCGATAGCCGGCCTGGCAGTCAAGCGTCCCGGCGCCAACTGGTAATAACGCACTTGCAGCCATCAGCGTGGCCCTGTATCGTTGCGGGAACCCTAATTCTTGCTTGTTGACTTTACATGTCCGATTCCGCTCCCAACAAATTGATTCTGGTCGACGGCTCGTCGTTTCTGTTTCGCGCCTTTCACGCCGTGCCGCCGTTGACCAATGCCCAGGGGGAGCCAACTAACGCTGTTTACGGCGTGTCCAATATGCTGCGCAAGCTGATCAATGATTACAACACGCCCTATATCACCGTGGTATTCGATGCGCCGGGCAAGACTTTCAGACATGATTTGTACGATCAATACAAAGCGCATCGGCCACCGATGCCGGACGACTTGCGCGTGCAGATTGCGCCCTTGCACGATTTGATTCGCTCCTTGGGTTTACCGCTGATTATCGAACACGGCGTGGAAGCCGATGACGTGCTGGGCAGTCTGGCGCAAAACGCCGCGCGCCAAGGCTTTGAAGTGATCATTTCCACCGGCGACAAGGATATGGCGCAGCTGGTCAACGAGCAAATCACGCTGGAAAACACCATGACCAACACCCGCATGGATATTCAGGGTGTGCAGGACAAATTCGGCGTCAAGCCGGAGCAAATCATCGATTATCTGGCGCTGATGGGTGATGCGGTGGATAACATCCCCGGCGTGCCGAAAGTCGGTCCGAAAACCGCCGCCAAATGGTTGCAGGAATACGGCACGCTGGATAATCTGATCGCCCGCGCCGACGAGATCAAGGGCAAAGTCGGCGATAACTTGCGCGAAGCCTTGGGCCAACTGCCCTTGTCCCGCGAACTGACCACCATTAAGTGCGACGTGGCCTTGCATTACAGTCTGGACGATTTGAAACGCAAGGAGCCGGACATCGCCGCGCTGAAAAATCAGTTGGGCCATTTGGGTTTCAGCAGCTGGCTAAAAACTTTGAACGGCGACGGTTCAACCCCCTCTCCAGCGGGAGAGGGAGGGGTGAGGGGAAATCAAAGTAGCCCCCCCTCATTTCAGCCTTTACCCGCGGAGGAGAATGAGCCGAAGGCCGCGCTTACCAGAAACTACCAAACCATCCTCACCCAAACCGATTTCGATACCTGGCTGGAAAAACTCCGGCAAGCCGAGCTGTTTGCCTTTGACACCGAAACCACCAGCCTGAATTACAGCGACGCGCAAATCGTCGGCGTGTCCTTCGCGGTAGACGCCGGCCAGGCCGCTTATCTGCCGGTGGCGCACGATTATCCCGGCGTACCGGCCCAACTTTACCGGCAAAGCGTCTTGGATGCCTTGAAGCCCTTACTGGAAGACCCAAACAAAGCCAAACTAGGCCAAAACCTGAAATACGACGCCCATGTGCTGGTCAATCACGGCATCGCACTACGCGGCATCCAACACGACACCATGCTGGAATCCTATGTGCTAAACAGCACCGCCACCAAACACAATATGGACGATCTGGCCAAGCATTACCTGGGCGTCGATACCATTCATTTCGAAGACGTGGCCGGCAAGGGCGCCAAGCAAATCGGCTTTGCCGAAGTGGCTATCGAGCAAGCCAGCGAATATGCCGCCGAGGACGCCGACATCACCCTGCGTCTGCATCAAACCCTGTCCGATCAATTGCAACAGCACCCCCGTTTATGGGCCTTGTATAACGAGATAGAAGTGCCGCTGATCGGCGTGTTGGCGCGGATCGAGGAAAACGGCGTGCTGATCGACAGTGCGATGCTGGCCCAGCAAAGTCTGGAGTTGGCGAACCGGATGATAGGCATCGAACAGCAGGCCCACGATCTGGCCGGATCGGCGTTCAACCTGGGTTCGCCCAAGCAGATTCAGGAAATCTTGTACGACCGTTTAAATTTGCCGGTGTTGAAAAAAACTCCGAAAGGTCAGCCGTCCACCGACGAATCGGTGTTGCAAGAACTGGCGGTGGATTATGCCTTGCCCAAGCTGATTCTGGATTTTCGCAGCATGAGCAAGCTGAAATCCACTTACACCGACAAATTGCCGCAACAGGTCAGTAGCCGCACCGGCCGGGTGCATACTTCGTATCATCAGGCCGTGGCCGCGACCGGGCGCTTGTCCTCATCCGACCCCAATCTGCAAAACATCCCGATTCGCAGTGAAGAAGGCCGCAAGATTCGGCAGGCTTTTATCGCCCCGCCCGGCTATAAAATCGTCGCCGCCGACTATTCGCAGATTGAGTTGCGCATAATGGCGCATCTATCCGGCGATGCCGGCTTGCTGGCGGCGTTTTCGCAAGGTGTGGACGTGCATCGCGCGACGGCGGCGGAAGTATTCGAAGTGGAACTGGATCAGGTGACTCACGATTTGCGCCGTTCGGCGAAGGCCATCAATTTTGGTTTGATTTACGGCATGTCGGCGTTTGGACTGGCCCAGCAATTGGGCTTGCCGCGCAACCAGGCCCAGGCCTATATTGATCTGTACTTCAGCCGTTATCCCGGCGTGAAGCAATACATGGACAACACCCGGGAACTGGCCAAACAGCAAGGTTACGTGGAAACTATCTTCGGCCGGCGTTTGTATTTGCCGGAGATCAACTCGCGCAACGCCGCGATGCGCCAATACGCCGAGCGCACCGCGATCAACGCACCGATGCAAGGTACAGCCGCCGACATCATCAAACGGGCGATGCTGGCTTGCGACGCCTGGATAGGCACGGACAATCCGGACGTGAAAATGATCATGCAAGTACATGACGAATTGGTGTTTGAAGTATCAGAAGCGCGCATGGGGGAACATATGGAAACCATCCGCGGCATCATGTCCGGCGCGGCCGAGTTGCATGTGCCCTTGCTGGTGGAAGTGGGTAGCGGCGAGAATTGGGACGAAGCGCGTTGATGATTGCTGAGGCTGTTGGGCCATGAAATTCAAGTTCTGGGGAGTGCGCGGCTCGATTGCCACGCCGGGACCGAGCACGGTTAAATACGGCGGTAACACCACCTGTATCGAAGTCACCAGTAGCGCCGGCGATTTAATCATTATGGATGCCGGTACCGGTATCCACGCGCTGGCGCAAAGCTTGCCCCAACAAGCGTTGACAGCACATATTCTGATTACCCATACCCATTGGGATCATATCCAAGGCTTGCCGTTTTTTTTGCCGATGTTCAAGCCCGGCAACATCATCAATATCTACGGCGGCCTGGAACCCTTGACCCATCAGGGTATCGAGCGAGCCATGCATGTGCAGTTACAACACAGCTATTTCCCGATCAGCGAAGCGCAGTTAAAGGCCGAGGTGCGTTATTTCACACTGAAAGCCGGCGCGCCGATTACCGTGGGTAGCGTACGGGTGACGCCGACGGTACTGAATCATCCGGTTTACAACTTTGGCTATCGTCTGGATGACGCCGACGGCAGCTCCTTATTTTTTACCGGCGATTACGAGCCACAGCTTAATCCTTATCAGCCCGATCATCCCGGCTACCCGGCCATGCAGGAATTAATAGAACAAAAGCACGAAGAAGTGATTGCGGCCATGGCCGGGGTCGATGCGTTGATCATGGACAGTTCCTACACCGACGCCGAATACGCCAACCGACATGGCTGGGGCCACGGCACTTATCGTTCGGCGATGAATTTCGCGGCGCAGGCGGGCGCTAAACAGTTATTTTTGACGCATCATGAGCCGACGCGGAGTGATGCGGATTTGGAGGCGATTTTTGCATCGCTGTTGCAGGCTGGTGAGGTTTCGGTTTGTTTGGCTCGGGAGGGGGAGGAGTTTGAGTTGTTGGATGACTCTGGTCAGTCCGAATAAGTTAAGCCTGATTTTGCTGGAGTTTGGTTTTTTTGTGTCGCTGGCGCGACGGGTTATTTGTAAGTCGGGTCTCGGCCCGACAGCCGAGATACTTTCGCTACGAAAACCATCCCTGGTTTTTGCCCTTCGGGCCAGCCTGACGGCTGTTCAAATTCGCTCCCGGCGAATTTGTGCTTCGCCAAAAGAAAGTATCCAAAGAAAAGGCCACCCGGATGCCGCTTATTCCCTGTGCTCCTCGCTTTTGAACGGGGTCGCCGAAAGAGGCTTCCTGCCCCTTCGGCAACGCGATGCATCCATGCATCGCCCCTACGGGCTGCTCCGTTCAAAAGCTGCGGTGCTCGGCGCGGTATACGGGAGAAAACCGTACCTCGCTTTGGATGTTATTTAGTATTTCCTCGTTCCCACGCGCCGCGTGGGAACGCAGACTATCCGCGCCAGCGGTAACATACGACAAAGCAAGCAAACGAGGTCAAACCCATGGGCCGCAGTCGTTACCGCATTCTCCAATCCCAGCAGCCGCATTTCATAACCTGTACCGTACTTAACTGGATACCGTTATTCACGCGCCCGGCTACCGTGCAAATCGTGCTGGACGCCTTGATTTACCGTCAACAGCAGCACAATTGGCGAATTTACGGCTACGTCATTTTGGAAAATCACTTGCATTTGCTGGTACAAGTTGACGATTTATCCCATCAATTGGCCCACTTCAAATTATACACCGCGCGCCAGCTGATCGATTATTTGCAAGCCATTAACGCCGAGCGCTTATTGAAGCAATTGAACTGGTTTCGCAAGGCTCATAAAACCGACCGGGATTATCAGTTGTGGGAAGAAGGTAGTCATCCGCAGTTGATCGACAACCCCGACGTCTTGCGGCAGAAATTAGACTATATCCACCTGAATCCGGTCAAACGCGGCTATGTCGATTTACCGGAGCATTGGCGGTATTCGAGTGCCCGGAATTATGCGGGGCAGGATGGATTGTTGCCGGTTTATCGGGATTGGTTTTAGCTGACCGCAGCGCGGCTGGTTTGCATTCCCACGCGGCGCGTGGGAACGAGATAATACCGTTGATCGGCTCAACGGATGGACAGGAGTCAACGCCTCCGCCGTTGGCAATGCGGCAAATGATAAAACCTGGAGATTATCCGCATGAAAAATAATAATGCGTTAATGCAAGACCTGGCCCCTATTGCGCGTGATAACGGTAATTGATGGAGTTTTATATGATTTTGAATAGTTTGAAAATACAGCGCAATGCCTGTTGGTTATTGCGCCTTGCAGCCTTCTGTTTCACCTTATTGTCATGCCAAAACAGCTTGGCAGAAACTAATCCCGAGCCTGTTTTCGAGTTGACGCATACCTGGGGCGGCGTTCCTACTTCCGTTATCAAAATATATCCCGATGGCAAAGTCCATTTTCACCGCAACAAAACTGATTTTGGTAGTGAATCCGAAGACCGCTATGCACAGATGACAGCAGAGCAGTTGAATGAACTGGTGGATGTATTTTTATCGCTTCCATTTGATGCCTCAAAAAAGCTTGAGCGGGCAAAGGAAAGTGTAAGTGTACCTTGGCGTGTTTTTATCGCCTATAAAGATAAATTCATTAATATTACTATTCAAGACTCTATTTTTTTTCAATTTTTTGAAAAAAAAATGAGTAAATATAGCAATCTAAAACAATTGCTTTGCGGTGAAAACAATCAAGATGAATGTGGCACCAATGTATCCAATATACCCGATGATTTACAGGGCCTTAGAAAATACATGGAACCATGAAGCTTACTTTAAATTTTAACTTACATACAAACAGCGGAAAACTATGACAACGGTAACCGATGACCAAAAAGGCCAACTCATTAAATCCAGCTGGTTTTACCCGATGGAGACTAAAGGATTGACACTTATCTATAGCATCGTAGCCCCGATTAGCGAAGCGTAATCGGGGGGATGTGAGTCTTGCGTACGATTACGCTCCGCTAATCGTACCTACGGGGTATCGTGAAATCGGGATGGTTTTGTTCCCGTATGCCGCGCCGAGCACCGGAGCTTTTGAGCGGAATAGCCCGCAGGGGCGATGCAGGGATGCATCGCGTTGCCGAAGGGGCAGGAAGCCCCTTTCGGCAACCCCGTTCAAAAGCGAGGAGCGGAGGATCAAAGCGGCATCCGGGTGTCTTTTCTTTTGGATACTTTTCTTTGGACAAGCAAAGAAAAGTATCTCGGTTGTCGGTCCAAGAACCGACATTAAATCAAGCCGTCGCGCCAGCGACACAAAAATCCTACCCAGCATCAGACCGATTAACAGCCACCCTCTGATACCCCCTCTTAATCGCCAACGCCAACTCATGCACCGCCATCGCATAGTGCGTGCTCTGGTTGTAGCGGGTAATCGCATAAAAGTTAGGATGTCCCAGCAAGTATTCGTCTTTGCTTTGATGCCTGAGCAACAACAGCCGCAACGGATAATCGCAAGCACATGTGTCAGCCGGTTCCACACCTGCTTTAACCAAGGTATCCAAAGAATAAGCATGGTCCGCGCCGGGTTCCAGGCTGTCGATGCCATGGAAGCTGCCGCGTGTGGCCGAGACGATGGGTTGACCGGCTTGCCAGCCGTGCTGAGCAAAATAATTGGCCACGCTGCCGATCACGTCCTCCGGATTCCACAGGTCGCGGCGGCCGTCGCCGTTAAAGTCCACCGCCCATTGCAAAAAACTGCCGGGCATGAATTGGCCCAGGCCCATTGCGCCGGCGAAGGAGCCGACCGGTTTGCCGGGGTCCAGGCCCTCGCTACGGCTCATCACCAGAAAATTTTCCAGTTCGCTGCGGAAATATTCGCCACGCCGCTGGTAGTCAAAGCCCAAGGTCGTTAGCGCGTCGATGATTCTATGGTTGCCGACGAAGCTGCCGAAAGTGGTTTCCACGGCCATGATGCCCAGGATGTATTCGGCCGGCACGCCGTATTGCTGGCTGGCGCGTTGCAGCGTTGCATGATGCTGTTGCCAGAAGCTGATGCCGGCGTTGATATGCCGGTCGTCCAGAAATTGCGCGCGGTAGCGGGTCCAGCCGCCTTTGCTGGTTTTACCTTTCATGCCCTGATCGGATTTGGCCAGATAATCCAACGTCCATTGCTTGCGTTTGGCTTGCGAGAACAGGCCTTGCAGATATTCGCGGTTAAAGCCGTGCTTTTGCACCATCTGTTCGATGAACTGGTTCAAAGCCGGATAGCCGGCGTAATCACCGGTGACGGCTGTAGCGTGATAGCCGCCGACGCTGGCGAACGGCCGTAAGTCCGGCGTGGCTTGGCGCGACTGGTTGGGCGCGGTTTGTTGGGTGGGTGTGCGGACGCGAGTATTGGCTTTATCGCCGGCGGGCGGCTGCGAGGCGCAGCCCGCCAAAAGTGTTATTAACAGTGCCGAACCGGCGTTTTGTAGCGAGACTTTACTAGTACTAAATGTATACAAGCGAGTTATATCCAGGGCTATTTAAAAAGACTGCCTCCCTCGTCGTCGTTTTCGGCCAGGGTCATGCCGGCGGTTTCGAAGTTGACGTTCTCGGCCCCCAGTTTAATCATCAGGCGCACCTCGTTGCGGGAGTCGGCAGCGTGCAAGGCGTCATCGTAACCAATTTTACCCGCCGTATACAGATCGTAAAGCGCTTGGTCGAAAGTCTGCATGCCATGCTCGCGGGAGCTTTTCATCAGTTCTTTTAATTTGTGTACTTCGCCCTTGCGGATCATGTCTGATGCCAGCGGGGTATTCAGCAAAATCTCAATAGCCGGGTAGCGGCCCTTGCCGTCGGCGCGCTGAATCAATTGTTGGGCGACGATACCGCGCAAGTTCAAAGACAAATCCATGAACAGCTGGCTGTGCATTTCTTCCGGGAAAAAATGCAGAATGCGGTCTAAGGCCTGGTTGGCGTTATTGGCGTGCAGGGTACAGACGCACAAATGCCCGGTTTCGGCGAAGGTGATCGCATGTTGCATGGTGTCCCGGCTTCTGACCTCGCCAATCAGGATTACGTCCGGCGCTTGGCGCAGGGTGTTTTTTAACGCCACTTCAAACGATTCGGTATCCAGGCCCACTTCGCGCTGGGTGATGATGCAGCCCTTGTGCGGATGGATAAACTCGATAGGGTCTTCAATGGAAATGATATGGCCGCTGCTGTTTTCGTTGCGGTGCCGAATCAAGGCCGCCAGCGAGGTGGATTTACCGGTACCGGTGGCACCGACAAACATCACCAGACCGCGCTTGTACATGATCAGTTCTTTCAACACCGGCGGCAGGTGCAATTCCTCTGCGCTGGGGATGGTGGTTTCGATGCGGCGCAACACCATGCCGGCCGAGTCGCGTTGGGTAAACGCACTGACCCGGAACCGGCCAAGACTGTGGGCACTCAAGGCAAACTGGCATTCGTGAGTGTTTTCAAACTCGTCGCGTTGGCGCTGCGACATGATACTGAGAACCAGCATCATGGTCTGTTCGCTAGTTAAAACGGATTTGGACACTTCGACGACTTTGCCGTTGACTTTCATCGACGGCGGCCGGCCGGCGGTGATGAACAAGTCGGACGCTTTCTTTTCCACCATCAGGGCCAATAGGGCTTTAAAGTCCATGACGCCTCCTAAAATTTAACGGAACATATCTTTGTTGACGGCTTTGACCATCGCGCCTTTCGCAGTAATCAAGCCTTTGTCGACCAATTCCTTCAGGTTTTGATCCAGCGTCTGCATGCCGTCTTTACGGCCGGTTTGGATCGCGGAATACATCTGCGCCACCTTGGCTTCGCGGATCAGGTTGCGGATGGCAGGGGTGCCGACCATGATTTCGTGGGCGGCAATCCGGCCGCCACCGACTTTTTTCAATAGCGTTTGCGAGATAACCGCCTGCAAGGATTCGGACAGCATGGCCCGGATCATATCTTTTTCGGCGGCAGGGAACACGTCGATAATCCGGTCTATGGTTTTCGCGGCCGAGGTGGTATGCAGGGTGCCGAACACCAAGTGGCCGGTTTCCGCGGCGGTCAAGGCCAGGCGGATGGTTTCCAAATCCCGCATCTCACCCACCAGAATGATGTCCGGGTCTTCCCGCAGTGCCGAGCGCAAGGCTTCGTTGAAACCTAAGGTATCGCGATGTACTTCGCGCTGGTTGATTAGGCATTTCTGGCTTTCGTGGACAAACTCGATAGGGTCTTCGACGGTCAGGATGTGTGCGTAATCGTTGGTATTAATGTGATTCACCATCGCCGCCAGCGTGGTGGATTTACCGGAACCGGTTGGGCCGGTCACTAGAATCAGGCCGCGCGGTTTGGTACACAATTCCGCGAAAAATTTCGGCGCGTCCAATTCTTCCAGGGTTAACACCTTGGACGGAATGGTCCGGAATACCGCGCCGGCGCCTCTATCCTGATTGAAGGCGTTGACCCGGAAGCGAGCCACGCCGGGCAGCGCGAACGAGAAGTCGGTTTCCAGAAACTCTTCGTAATCGCGGCGCTGCTTGTCGTTCATGATGTCGTAAATCAGCGCGTGGACTTCCTTGTGATTTAAGGACGGGATATTGATACGGCGGATGTCGCCGTCCACCCGAATCATCGGCGGCAGGCCGGCGGAAAGATGCAAGTCGGAGGCTTTGTTTTTGACGGAAAAGGTCAAGAGTTCGGCGATATCCATGATTTATGTCCCAACAATAAAAGGAATGATCGTCGGCAAGGATAGTACACAATTCAAAACCGGCCGGCTTATTCCTGCTTGGCAGCAACCCTTATGCTGGTGAGTGGTGGATCGGCCTAGCGGTGCTGGCTTTTTTCGGCGCAGTGTATACATTGATTGGCATACGGCACCGCAGCCAAGCGTTCCTTTTTTATGGGTTCGCCGCAACTCAGGCAAATGCCGTAGGTACCGGCATCGATGCGGGAAATGGCTTGTTTGATTTTTTCGACTTCGTCGCGCGTAGCATTGCCCAAGGCGTCCAAGACTTCGTCATTTTCGGTTTCGACGGCCTGTTCGGAAAAATCCTGGGCCAGCGGTTTGTCGGTGTGCCTGACGTCTTCGGTGATTTTTCCCAGCCTGTCGTCCAGGTCTTCCAGCATATTCAATAGTTGGTCGCGTACATCGGTATAGTCTTTCATGGTGCTCTCCGCAGCAGGGCTGCATGGTTTAATAACCGGCTTCTGTCGGCCGGATGTCAATCCCTGGTTTATACAATGAAGCCGATAGCAGGTGCAACCAAGCTGATCTATACTCGAGTCATCGACATTTCTAGCTTTTTGCACAATGGACCTTGCTCTCGACCGCTTACTCGCCGCCGCCAATCAAGTCATTCTCGGTAAACAACCCCAAATTCGTCTGGCGGTGTGCTGCCTGTTGGCCAGAGGGCATTTGCTGATTGAGGACATTCCCGGTGTCGGCAAAACCACCCTCTCCCACACTCTGGCGCGCTTGTTTGGTCTGGAATATCAGCGGATTCAATTCACCAGCGATATTTTGCCGGCCGACATCGTCGGATCCTCGGTATTCGATGCCCATCAACAGCTCTTCAGTTTTCACCCCGGGCCAATTTTCAAACAAATGATCCTGGCCGACGAAATCAACCGGGCCACGCCCAAGGCGCAAAGTGCGTTATTAGAGGCGATGGAAGAACGGCAGGTAACGGTAGAAGGCCGTACTTATCCCCTGCCGCAACCGTTTTTCGTCATCGCTACCCAGAATCCGGCGCATCAGATTGGCACCTTCCCTTTACCGGAATCGCAAGTCGATAGGTTTTTGATGCGTATCGAGTTAGGTTATCCCAGCCGGCAAGCCGAACGGGAATTACTAAGCGGTCAACCCCGGCATGTCTTGATCGACGAGTTGCCTGTAGCGTTACTACCCGCGCAATTGGCAGAGTTGCAACAGGCGGCGGATCAGGTACACGTATCGCAGGCCTTGCTGGATTATCTGCAAGCCATTCTGGCGTTCAGCCGCCAATCCACGGACTTTGCCAACGGTTTGTCGCCGCGGGCCGGACTGGGTTTGCTGGCCGCCGCCAAGGCATGGGCGCTTATCGACAAGCGCAAGGCCGTGTTGCCTGAAGATCTGCAAGCGGTTTTGCCGGCAGTGGCCGGACATCGTTTAAACGTGGGCGCCAATGATTCGGCGGCCATCGTCGCGCCCATTCTCAAGCATGTGCCGGTATTTTGAGCGAAGCGGCCTTATCCTTAAAACAGCGCTTTAAACTATCGCGCTTTTTTACCGGCGAAGCGCCGACCGCAGGACCGATTGTGTTGACGCAGCGGCGGGTATTTATTCTCCCCACGCAACGCGGCTTGGCTTTTGTACTGTTGATTCTGTTGCTGGTGCTGATAGGTTTTGTCTACAACAATAACTTGGCGTATTTACTGGGATTTTTACTGGCCAGCATCTTTTTCGTGACCATCCTGCACAGCTTCAAAGCCTTGGCCGGATTAGCGATTCAGCCGGCCCGGCAGCACGCGGTGTTTGCCGGCCAGGCCGGTCCGTTTAATTTCCAGATCAGCAATCCGGGTTCGCAGCCGCGCTTTGCGTTGGATTTGGCTTTGCAATCCGAGTTATCCATAAGCTTGGCCGCCGAACAAACCCAAACCGTCACGCTGTATCAGCCCACCCGGCAACGCGGCTGGCAATTGCCGGGTACGCTGACCCTTTCCAGTACCTACCCCTTGGGTTTATTTCGGGCTTGGGCGCCACTACGTTTCGATAGCCCGCTGCTGGTGTATCCCAAGCCGGCCAGTAAATTACTGCCGTTTCCGGATAGCGACGGCGGTCAGGATAAACCCGGCCAAAACCGCCGCAGCGGGGATGAGTTTGATGGCGTAAGAGTGTATCAGCGTGGCGACGCGATTCGGCAAATCCATTGGAAAGCCTTCGCCAAAGGCCAGGGCGTACACAGTAAACATTACAGCGGCGCCAGTGCGAGTGAATTGTTGTTGGATTATCAACAGGCACCGGGGCATCACACCGAAGAACGCCTCAGCCAGTTATGCCGTTGGCTAGTGGACGCCGAACAGGCCGGCTTACGCTACGGCTTGGTACTGCCCGGCTTGCGTCTGCCGCCGGACAACGGCGCCGCGCATTACCGTCACTGCCTGCAAGCCTTGGCGCTGTTTTGAGCATGCCGTTTCTACCCTCCACACGGCTGATGTTGTTTATGTTGGGTTCGATAGGCCTGATCACCTTGCCGCATGCCTGGCATATTCCGCCGATATTGTTCAGTTTTTTTACCTTGCTGCTGCTTTGGCGCTTGCTGAGTATTTGGCAGCCCCGCTATTTGCCGAACCGGCTTGGCGTGTTTTTATTGATGCTGCTGGGAATAGGCTTGTTATACAGTCAGCAGCACTCGGTATTCGGCCGCGATGCCGGTACCAGTCTGTTCGTGGTGGCCTTGGGTTTGAAGTTACTGGAAATTCACGGCCGGCGCGATGTGTATGTGATCGTTTATCTGGCTTTCATCGTCGCCGTGACGCAGTTTTTGTACGAAGAAAGTATCTTGATGGCGCTTTATATCCTGCTGGTGTGCGGGGTCTTGCTGGCTACCTTGATTACGCAAAACAGCCAGGCGCCGCAAACCCTGGCGGCTTTAAAAATTTCGGCGGCGATTATTCTGCAAAGCCTGCCGCTGGCTCTGGTGTTGTTTGTGTTGTTCCCGCGACTGGAAGCACCGCACTGGAGTTGGTTGGACGATGATACGCATGCCAAAAGCGGTTTAAGCAATACATTGGAGCCAGGCTCGATTGCCGAATTGAGTCTATCGCCGGAACTGGTGTTCCGTGTCAAATTCACCGGCGACCTGCCGCCGCCCGCGCAGCGCTATTGGCGCGGGCCGGTGTATGCCAATACCGATGGCGTAAGTTGGCGAGCGCCGCCGGTGTTAGGGCGGGAGAAAAATCCGGATCAACCTGTTTTTACCGGCACGACTTACGATTACACGCTGATGATGGAGCCGCAAAAACAGAATTGGGTATTCGCGCTGGAGATGCCCAGCCAGTTTGAAGGCTTGCGGCGCAACGGTTTGTATCAATTAATTACCAACAAAAACCCCGGCGACCGCGCCGAGTATCGGCTGAGCTCGTCGCCAGCCTATAACACCGGCGGCATCAGTAAATCCGAGCGTCGGGAAAGCTTGCAACTACCCGGCAAAGCGTCGGAAAAAATCGTCGAATTGGTTAAGCAGTTACAAGGCCGGCCAGCAAGCCCCGAGTTGTTTATCGCCAATTTGTTGCAATATTTCCGGCAGGAAAATTTTCATTACACCTTAAGCCCGGAAGCGATGCCGGATAAACCCATCGAGACGTTTTTGTTTGAGCGCCGTGCCGGGTTTTGTAGCCATTACGCCACGGCCTTCGTCTATTTGCTGCGCGTGGCGGAGATTCCGGCCCGGGTGGTGGGCGGTTATCAAGGTGGGCAGATTAACCAAGTCGGCGGCTTTCTGGAGATCAGGCAAGCCGATGCTCATGCTTGGGCGGAAGCTTGGTTGGAAGGACGCGGCTGGGTCAGATTTGACCCGACTGCCGCCATCGCTCCGGAACGCATCGAGCGCGGCGTGAATGTGGATTTACAGATTGCTAGCGGTGCGGTGAATTTCAGCCCGGTGCAACTCGATGCCAAGACCTTGTCCTGGCTGCAACGCGGCCGGCAATTGTGGCAAAGCGTCGATTACAACTGGCAACGCTGGGTTATCAACTATGACACGGTTAATCAGAAAGCGTTTTTACAGAGCTTAGGAATAGACAGCTTTGTGAAGCTTGGCTATTGGCTGGTGATTAGCGTTGCCGGTATCGGTGGTGTCGTGGCTTGGCGCTTGTTGCGGCCTAACCGGCGCCGCCAAGATCCGGCGTTGCGCTTGTACCGGCAGTTCTGCGCCAAGTTAGGTAAAGCCGGCTTAAGCGTTGACATTGGCGACGGTCCCCAAACCGTCGCCGAGCGCGCCAAAAAGCTGCGCCCGGATTTAGCCGAAGCGATTGAGCGGATTACCGCGCTTTATATTCGCTTACGCTACCAAGCCGACAGCGAAGCCGGCGATTTGCAGGTTCTAAAACGATTGGTCGCGCGCTTTAGAGTTTAAATATATCTTTTCCACCGCAAATTTCAGCATATCTGTTTGATAACCATCAGGGAGCGGGCTGGCGTGAGGGAAGCAAAAAGCGAAATTTGCAGCGCGAATTTATGCGACGGATTAATGTAAATCCGGCACTTCTTCAGCCCCTTTTAGGGCTGGATTCTTGGCCGCGGCCGCAGCTTGTTCCTGTTGTTTTTGTTTGTTGCCTTCGCCGAACATCACCGCGCCGGCCATGAATATGGCGCCGGCAATCGCGATGATAGGCAGGCGACCGGGTTTGTCCATCCACAGCAGTATCCACTTGGGTTTGATCAGGCCGACGACCAATATAATCGCCGCCAAAATCATCACGTTAAAACTGTAGTAGATCAAAGTATTCATGAATCGGAACCCTGTTTCCAGCAAGTTAAAGAGACATACATTATTATTAGCCGCGTGACCGTTGGCAATACACAATTCATTTTCATAATTTAGGAGGCGCTATGGGCGGCTTTGGTTTATTCGCAATAATGTTGTTGGTATTTGCGGTTTTGATGGTGTTCATGAGCGTCAAATCTGTTCCGCAAGGCATGGAATACACCGTCGAACGCTTCGGTAAATATACCGCGACTTTGACGCCTGGCTTGAATATCATCATGCCTATCATCGACCGCATCGGCCGCAAGCTGAATATGATGGAACAGGTGCTGGACGTGCCGTCGCAAGAGGTCATTACCAAAGACAACGCCATGGTGCGGGTGGATGGGGTGATTTTTTACCAGATCATGGATGCCGCCAAAGCGGCGTATGAAGTCAATTTCCTGGACGTGGCAATCATCAACTTGGTGATGACCAATATTCGTACCGTGATGGGTTCCATGGACCTGGACGAACTCTTGTCACGTCGTGATGAAATCAATGCCCGGCTGCTGAACGTGGTCGACGAGGCCACCTCGCCGTGGGGTATTAAAGTCACCCGTATCGAAATCAAAGACATCGCCCCGCCCAAGGACTTGGTCGATTCCATGGCCCGGCAAATGAAAGCTGAGCGGGAAAAACGCGCACAGATTCTGGAAGCCGAAGGCTTGCGGCAAGCGGAAATTCTGAAAGCCGAAGGTTTGAAACAAGGTGCGATTTTGGATGCGGAAGGCCGCAAAGAAGCCGCATTCCGCGACGCCGAAGCCCGCGAACGTCTGGCAGAAGCGGAAGCCCGCGCCACGATGATGGTGTCGGAAGCCATCTCCAAAGGCGATGTGCAGGCCATCAATTACTTCGTCGCGCAAAAATATATCGAGTCTTTAAAAGACGTCGCCTCCGCCAACAACAGCAAACTGATCTTCATGCCGCTGGAAGCCTCCAGCGTCATCGGCGCGCTGGGCGGCATCGGCGAACTGGCTAAAGAAGCCTTAAACAAAAAGGCCTGATTATGGGGGAGCAAGACATCGTATTTTGGTACTGGTGGGTGCTGGCGGTCGGCTTTTTGGCCTTGGAAATCGTCGTCACCGGCTTCTTTTTTCTGTGGTTGGCGGTGTCGGCGTTCATCGTCGGCGCGGTAGTGCTGTTAGTGCCGGCCACGCCGTTCAACGTGCAGTTATTGATGTTTTCCTTACTGGCGGTGTTGTCGGTATTGGGCTGGCGCAAATACGCCCGCACCCGCGCAGTGGATGCCACCGATCATCCTTTATTGAATCAGCGTGGCGCTCAATATATTGGTAGGACTTTTTTTCTGATTGCGCCTATCGAGAATGGTCAGGGTAAGATTAAGGCCGACGACACGGTTTGGAAGGTGCATGGGGAGGATAGTCCGCTGGGGGCTAAGGTGAAAGTGGTGGCGGTGAAGGGGGCGGTGTTTGAGGTGGAGGTTTGTGAGTGAATTTCTTGCTCTGACCAATTACCGCTTATTCCGCAATCAATTTTAGGAGGAAGAAATAGTGTCAACTGATGTCACTGGTCAAGTCACTATCGATCAACATCCCGAATTATCCTACGAGAGCCCAAGTGTTCACTTGTCTCCGACAAGTTTTGCGATCTCTAGGCCCGCAGGAGATACCAGCTCATACGGTGGCATATTTGATTTCTCGATATTCAATGTTAATGTTCTGGAGCGATGGCTCTACGAAGTCCGGAGACAACCAATATTTCGTCTGAGTTGCAAAGGTGATCGCTTGGGGTCAATGGATTGTCTTCGAGGCTATGCCGCAGCAGCCGATACCGACTCAGGACATTCGACCTTTCTTATTTGCTCTATAGATATGGTTTTGAATCTATCAAGGACATCGGTGCATTTTCAGATCGATGGCGAATTTGGTCAATCGCTGCCTTACACCAAGCCGTTGTATAAAGAGCTATCAACCTTTTCCATTGTCTTTACTATCGAAGATGATGAAATGCTTAATGTGTGTCGAGACCGCGGGCAAAGGCTACTTGACTATCGAAATCGGTTCGTTTTTGGTGGTAAAAATGCGGAGCCATCCGGCTAGTTTCGTAGTTCGTAGATACTCTGTTCAAAAGCAACAAATTTCATCATCTTTTACTCGGCGATGATGGATTCAGGGATGGCATAAAACCGCGTGTTATCGAACGGCTGATCGTGCTTCAACATGCCATGGATCG
>Ga0123396_135442_pt1 | contig 27700 bp, 25 predicted proteins | sample T10HLNO3metaT_FD_89924 | JGI IMG/M metagenome (GOLD analysis project Ga0123396, IMG submission 89924) | Methane-oxidizing artificial microbial communities from Washington, USA to study methane cycling - T10-HLNO3 metaT (Metagenome... ...
CGCTGAAATATCGCCCCGTGGTTTTATCTGGTCAGTCCGGCTATTGAAACCCAGTCACCGATAGGGGGCGATTTTATGAACACTGCATCAGCCAAAGCCCATAGCTGCTCACTTGTTATAGACCACGATCCAGCCAGCCGGATGGCGAACAAACACTCTCTGGCGGCGTTTCGGGATCATGATGCGGCGTTTTGCGAGGGAGAACCCAGTCATCACGGTCTTAAACTCGCCGAAGACCGCCAGCCCGAACAAGTGCGCGGGAATTGGCAATCACCGGATATGCTAGATGCCGGCTACATCGCCAATCAAGTGGAAACGGTCAAACAGGCTAATGTCTCCATCCTGATGCCGATAGAATCCGATGATGCGGCCTTTGTCACGGTCCAATCTAACAACTGCGCCAGCAACGCGGACGCCGCATCGCCCACTGAAGTCAGCCGAGAGTTGCAGGGACAGCACCTGCTGGCGGAGAAAACCGAAACCCTGGCGCAATTGCGTGAGGCGGAAGCTAAGTACCGGGCCTTGGTGGAACAAATGCCGGTGATCACTTATGTCACATCGTTGGAAACGCCGGTAAAGCTGTTATATGTCAGTCCGCAAATTGCTCAATTGGGCTTGCCCGAGCAAGATTGGCTTGATGACCCGCAAGGCATACTGAAGCGGGTGCACCCGGACGATCTGGCAGTGGCGGTAGAGGCCTATGCCTATACTTATAAACATCATGCGCCGCTGCGGTGCGAATACCGATTACGTAAACAGGATGGAAGCCATCGCTGGTTTCTCGACGAAGCCAATGTAGTGCGGAATGAAGCCGGCGAAAGTTTGTTTTTGCAAGGTGTCTTGATTGATATTACCAAAGACAAAGAAACCGAACAGGAGCTGAGCTATTACCGGCAACGTTTGGAGGAGTTGGTGTTTAGGCGTACGGAACAACTGGAAAAACAATGCGCCATCCTCAAGTCTGCCAATGCCAGTCTTGACACCACTTTGGTGAAGCTCAAACACGCCAATACCGAGGCGCGCAACAGCGAGAGGCGCTTTCGCTTACTGCTGGATTCGGCCGGCGAAGGAATTGTCGGTCTTGATGTGGATGGCCGTTGCAGCTTCGTTAACCGGGCCGCGTTGCAGGTTTTGGGTTACGCCGAGATAGACGTGCTGGGACAGGACATCGTTGCCATGATAGCCGGGGATTTGATCTTAGCGCTGGAAGCGCTCAAGTTGCCTGATATGGCCCGCGACATCATCGCTCAGCGGAGTACCGCTAATTTTAAACGCAAGGATGGCCGGTCATTTCCGGTCGAATATTCGTTTTATCCGGTCGCGTTGGATGGATTTGTCGATAGCTTGGTGCTGGTGTTTTGGGATATGTCGGCATCTCAAACCAAACGGCAGAGTTTGGCCTATCAGGCCAGCCACGACCCCTTGACCGGGCTGGTTAATCGGACAGCTTTTGAACAACGGGTGGCAAGGGTATTGGCTAGCGCCCGCCCCGGCTATTTTCACCATGCGCTTTGTTATCTCGATCTGGATCATTTTAAGCAGGTCAACGATACCTGTGGACAAGCGGCAGGGGATGAATTACTGCGCAGAATCAGTACCGTTTTGTCCTCCAAACTGCGGCAACGCGACACGCTGGCCCGATTGGGCGGCGACGAGTTTGCGTTGTTGCTGGAACACACCACACTTGATCAAGCGCGCAATATCGCCCATGAACTATGCAATAGCCTGCGCAATTTCAAATTTAACTGGGGTGATGCTGAATTTACCGTGAGCGCCAGCATTGGAGTGGCTGCGGTGACGTGTACCGTTCGGGATGTCGGGGAGTTTTTAAGTAACGCCGATAGCGCTTGCTACAGAGCCAAGGAAAAAGGCCGGAACCAGGTACATGTGTTTTTACCTGATAACGTCGAGCGCCTCGATCAATTCCTGCAATGGAAAGCTTGAGGATTTTGCTAAAACGCATTTTGTGTATGAAGAACGGAGCCAGCGAATCACTGAGTGGCAAATCCGGCTCTATTGATTACCGGCATCCCGCTCCCGCTATGTTTATCTGGGCCAATTAGGGATCTTCTCCAACGGGTCCGAACGGTATTAATCGACCGGATAAAAAATTCAGTGTTCAGGATGAATGTCAATCTACTCGGAGTATCGCCATGAAACACTACCTATTGATAACACTGGGTATTTTACAATGCCTGATCGTCGTGCAAGCTATTGAGCATGCGCCTGCCAAACCCATCAATCAAGAACAGTTACAGACAATAGTGCCGTACGCGGTGCAGGGGACGGTACAAACCTTTACCAAAACGGTGCACGGCGGTGTCCAGCATGTGGTGATCAAATCCGCGGACAATGCCTCGCAAATCAAATTAATTCAGGGGCATTTGCAAAAAAGGGCGGAACAATACCAGGCGGGCAATTATGCGGCGACGGAACGTTTGCATGGTGCGGAAATGCCGGGGCTGGCGCAGTTAAAAAAGGCAAAAGTCGATGATATTAAAGTTCAATATCAAGCTTTGGATAACGGCGGACAGATTCATTTTTCTACCGAATACCCCCAATTCGTTCAGGCCCTGCATGAATGGTTCGATGCCCAAGCCGAGGACCACGGCAATCCAGGCATACCTGATCACGATAGCCATCATTCGCCGGCTGCTGAATGATGGCGGAGGCGCGTCTGTTCCGGGCAATCCCAGGCGCGCTATAGGGCTTACTGAGTCGGCTCGGTTCGTTGAGCGGTATGAGTCGCGGAGCCTCCGCTCTGCGGACTGGCGACTGCTACTCTTTGAGCGGCGTGTTAGGTCTTTTTATTATCAAAAACAAACCTCTGCGTGTCGGGGCTATAGCCTCGATTCAATCAGCATCCCGCTGCCAATCCGCAAACCACTCCGGCAATTCGCGCGACTCGCCTAGCGCAAGTAACCGATGATCAATGCCGTCATGGTTGCCCCACACCACTTCGCTCAGCGCGCCATCACTTACGCGCGCTTCGATGTCTTTACAGTACAGCCCCTGATCGCGCTGAACATAAAAACCGTAAGTTCGGCAAGCGATAGGGCGGTGTGCATAGACCAGGCAAGCGCCATTGGCTTTGTCCAGCAGCGGGCAGATGACCGGGCGCGCTATTTGGCCGGCCAGAGCGGCTATCTCCCCACCGATTTTCCGAAATTGCTCCGGCGGTAAGGCCATCAGGCCTTGTTGCAGACAATGCCATTCATTCGCGGTGATCTTGGGTACTGCGGCAAGCCTGCGGCAACAGCCGTCGCAACCCTGGCGGCATAGCCAATCGGGTTGGTTGTCGCGGATGATTTTTACCCGCGTGTCGATATCTGCATGGAGTTGGGTGAGGGTTTTCATTGGAACATACTGCCTGTTTAAGCGGGTTTTGCAAAGCCTGTCCGAACATGACGCCGATTCGTGTGTGCTGAGCAGCCGGCGGCGTTTTAACCGGATTCTAATCAAAGCTTAAGTAGATTTTAAGTCGCCAAACTTAGAATTTTTCGCAAGTGAACAACTGACGGAGTGAATATGCGCGACTCGAATACTGCTATAAATCAACAGCTTGGCGAAAAACACATCGGCGGCGGCATCTATGTTGCCATTGACGGTCTTTTAAAACACTGCATCACCGCGCCCCTACTCGAGCTGCCGATAGATTTTAAGGAATGGTACATACCCATAGGCAGCAATATCTCGCAACTTTATCCACTCTAATGCGTGCCGGAGCAATCCTCCGCAGCACCAGTCACTCAATATTTCAAACAGCAATGATGAGATTTTAGCTAACAATTTAAACATGCCTTTTGGAGGAAAAATGACACAAAAATATTTCGGCAGTATGTTGCTACTTGCCACATTAACCAGCGGCTGCGCATCCATGAGTGGCTGGCATCCGATCATCGATCCGCGCTTGGACCAACAGCCGCAAACCACGCAACGCGATATGGTGGAGTGTAAGTCGCTAGCGGAACAAGCTTCGGATATTACCAAGGAAATCGGCATGGGCGCCGGTGTCGGCGCGGTTACCGGTGCCGCGGGCGGCGCGGCAGTCGGTGCGATAGCCGGCAGCGCCGCCACCGGCGCAGCCGGTGGTGCAATATTGGCTATCCCCGCGGGGTTGTGGGAAGGCTATAAAGCGAACGAAAGCTTTAAACGGGCATTTAAAACCTGCATGCGTCAACGCGGCCATACCCTGGTTAACTGAAGAAAATTTCTGAAAATGCCTGATTTTCACCATGGAAGGCGAGGATATTTAAAGGCCGGTTCAATGGGCCATATACTATAAATATCCTTTATCAGGCATGGGCTTGATAATATATCGCCTGGATATTTATCGAACTTAGTTAGAACCGACGATGCGTGAATTAACCGACCGAGAGCTGTATCAGGCCCTGCAATACGCCAAAAGCCAGGATGAAAATGCCGGCCGCAGCATACTTCAGCAATTCCAAACCGAGCAGAGCGCGTTGGCGCAAACGATTTTTGGCGTGTTTTCGGCTTTGATTGCCGACAAGGATAAAGATTTGGCAAATCTGTTCATGGATCTTTGTTTCGATGTGATTTGTGTATTCGGGCATGCCTTCGGCGATTTGCCGGACCAAAGGGTATTGAACATGGAATGGTTACAGAATACGGCCGCCTTACTCGATGCGGAGTTGCAGGCATTCATGCCTGGCAACAAGATGGATACGAAGTTTCGCGACAAATTTCAGAATCGATTTACCGAGCGCCTGACCGAGAGCGATTCGCAAGCCGGCTTGGTTAAATTCATGGATGATGCCATCAGCGCCTATGTTGCCGACAGCCCGGCGGATCCTGATGCGGTTCGTACTGCCAGAACCATGATTTATGTCGTTATTCAGCTATTTGGCGCGATGTACGATCAGGCTGAACGCCAAGCGACGGCTTCATGATTCCGGAGATTTAGAAAAATCTTAGACTTTAGCTTGTTGCTTCGCGCCGAGTTGAATATCAGAACTCGGCGCTATGGATACGGTTAATGCAGGGCGGCCAAGGCACTGACGTAGTCAGGCTCGTCGGCAATTTCACTAACCAACTGGGTGTAGACCACTTTGTCGTTTTCGTCGATGATGACGATAGCGCGGGCGGTCAAGCCTGCCAGGATGCTGTCCAACAGCTCGACGCCGTAATCGTGGGCGAAGCTGGAACGGAAGGTCGAGAGCGGCACGACGTGTTTGATGCCTTCGACTTCGCAAAACCGCACTTGCGCGAAGGGTAGGTCAGCCGATACCACCAACACCACGGTATTATGCAAATGCGCGGCTTTTTCGTTGAATTTGCGGGTCGAGGTAGCGCAGGTCGGCGTATCCAGGCTGGGGACTATGTTCAACACTTTACGTTTGCCGGCAAATTCAGCCAAACCCACGTCCTGCATTTTACGATTGGTTAATTGGAAATCCGGCGCTTGCGTACCTATCGTCGGTAAATCGCCGATGGTGTTGATCGGTTTGCCTTGGAAAGTGATGGTTGCCATGTGTTGCTCCCTGGGTGTTTTTATTTTTTGCGTTTGCTGAAATCGATCAGGCGCTTGCGTTTTTTCATCTGGCGGTCGCTTAGCGGGTTTTTCTGACCCTGAAACGGGTTCTCCGGCGATTTGAATACCAAGCGTATCGGCGTGCCTGTCAGCCGCAACTGATCGCGGAAATAATTCATCAAATAGCGTTTGTATGCACCGGGCAGGGCATCGGTCTGGGTGCCGTGGATCACGACAACCGGTGGATTTCGGCCGCCCTGATGTGCGTACTTCAATTTGATGCGGCGACCACCGACCAGCGGCGGCTGATGCGCGGCCAGCGCGTCGGTCAAAATCCGGGTCAGCAAGGGCGTTGACATGTCGGTCATAGCCGAGTCGTACAGGGTATGCACCACGTCGAACAACTTGCCGACGCCGCTGCCGTGCAGCGCTGAGATCGGATGCTTTTCGGCAAAATCCAAAAACGACAATTTGATCTCGATTTGCTTTTTCACGAAATCGCGGTGTTCGGCGTTCAGGCCGTCCCATTTGTTCAAACCAATAATCAAAGCCCGGCCGGCTTCCAACACCAAGCCCAAAATGTGCGCATCCTGATCGGTGACGCCTTCGCGGGCGTCGATCAAATAAATCACCACATGGGCTTTCTCGATGGCTTGTAGCGATTTGATGATGCTGAATTTTTCCACGGTCAGCGATACCCGGGAGCGGCGGCGCATGCCGGCGGTATCGATTAAGGTAAATTTCTGGCCGTTGCGTTCGAACGGAATATAGATACTGTCGCGGGTCGTGCCGGCTTCGTCGAACACCACTACACGCTCTTCGCCGAGCAGCCGATTCACTAAAGTCGATTTGCCGACGTTAGGACGGCCGACGATGGCAATGGCGATACCCGGATCCTGCTCTTCGAATTCGTCCTCGACTACCGGCAATAACTCGTCAATACGATCCAGTAAGTCGTGGACATTGCGACCGTGGGTAGCGGCAATCCCGATGGGTTCGCCCAGCGCCAGAGCATAAAAATCGTTGGTCACGGTATTGCTGTCGATGCCGTCGACTTTATTCACCACCAGCACCACCGGTTTGCCCAGCTTGCGCAGCATATCGGCAATCGCTTCGTCGGTGGCGTTCAAACCGTCGCGGGCGTCGACCAGGAAGAACACCACGTCGGCTTCCTGCAGCGCAATTTCCACCTGCTTTTTGGCGAAGACGTCTATGCCTTCCTGTTCGTCAGTGATACCGCCGGTATCGACTACCAGACAGTCGCGCTCGCCGCGTTTGACCCGACCGTACTGGCGGTCGCGGGTCAGGCCGGGATAATCGGCAACTAATGCTTCGCGACTGCGCGTCAAGTAATTAAATAGCGTAGATTTGCCCACATTGGGGCGGCCCACTAGGGCGATAACAGGTAACATGAATTTATTTTGCTCTCAAAGCGGCCAGGGTGCCGTCTTTGGCGTAAATGAAAACCGTATCGTCCACGACTACCGGCTTGGCTTCTATTGCCGCTTTACTGACCTGAATCCGGCCCAATTGGCGGCCGTCGCTATTGGACAGCCAATGTACATAACCTTCGAAATCGCCGACTACGACATAATTTTGATAAACCACCGCTGCCGTCAATTGGCGGTTGTGTAAGTCTTTTTGTTTCCACAGTGAGGCGCCGCTGCGTTGATCGAGCTGCCAGACATGGCTTTGGGTATCGCTGACATAAAGGTAACGGTAATCCAGGCTCAGGCCGGTGTAGGAAGACACCGCTTCGTTGCGCCACAGCACATCGCCGTCCACTTCGGAGACCGAAGACGCGCCGCCGGTGAAGCCGGCAATATAAATGGCGCCGCGTGCCGCGACCGGATCGACATCGAGATCGACCAAGCGTTCGACTTCGGACCGACCGCTGGGTATCGCGATAGTGGCTTCCCAGATGGATTTGCCGTCTTTCAATTGCAGGGCTTCCAGCTTGCCATTAGCCGAGCCGGCGATCACGTTGTCGTCGACAATGATGGGCGCGCCGGTGCCGCGGATGCTCAGGGCCGGTACGCTGTGTTCGAAGGTCCAGAGTTGCGCGCCATTATCTTCTTTGAGGCCGATGATTTTGCCGTCGGTGGTCCGGACGATGACAATACCGTGACTCACCACCGGAGCCGCCAATACTTCGCTGGGTACATCGATTTTCCAGCGCTGTTCGCCGTTGGCTTTGTCAAAACCTATGACTTCGCCGGTGCTGGTACCCATTACCACGGTATGCACCCCCAGACCGGGGCCGGCTGAGAAGCTGTAATCGGTGTTGTTTTCCCAGCTCAGACTACCGTTGCCGGCGCCACGCGCCTGCAAATGGCCTTTGTTGTCGCCGACGTATACAGTGCCTTCGGCGACTGCCGGTATCAGTTTCAGATATTTTTCATCCGCGCCATTACCGATTGATTCCTTCCACAGCACCTCGACTTGCACTTCCGGGGTATATTCCTGCAAGGCGGCCGGCGGATCGGCGTTGTCGTCGTCGCCGGTGATATATTCCGTTAAGCCCGAGATAAAGTCGCGTCCGGCATCCAAGCCCGCGCAGCCGGCTAGCATCGGCAGGCAGGCAAGCAGCGGGAGAAGTGAGCGGTATCTGATGTTCCTGATTAACATGCTAAAGCGTGTATCCGTTGGCGTGGGCTTAATTGGCAGCCGCCGTGGCAGCGTTGCCAGGCGTTGCGACGTCGTCCAGCTTGAACTGCGTCAGCGGGGTGGCTTGACCGGTTCTGATTGCGCTTTGGTACGCGCTACGGGCTTCGTCCAAGCGGTCCAGCGCCACGTACAGGTCGCCCTGCAATTCGTCGTAACTGGCAGAAAAGCCTTCGGATTTGGCCGGATCGACCGCAGCGATCAGTTGCAAACCTTGTTCGTATTGGCCGGTAGCCAGCATCAGTTGAATCAGGCGTAGACGGGCAACATGTCTCAACTCATCGCTGTCGGCTTCCTTGATGGACTTTTCCAGAATCGCTTTAGCGCCTTCCAGATCGCCTTTTTGCACTTTGCTTTTGGCCAATTGCAGGCCGGCATAGTGGGCGTAAGCGGTGCCCGGAAATTCGATAGGCAAGCGTTCCGCCAGTTTTTCGGTGGATTCGCTGTTGTCCTTGGCCGCGCTATCCAACAATTGTTGGTACATTTGCGAGGCTTGGGCGCGTTTTTCCAGTTGGTGGTTTTGCCAGAGATTCCAGCCGCTCACCAATACTATTGCGGTGACAACACCGGCGATCAATGAAGTCTGATTGGCTTCCCACCACTTTTTCAACTGTTCCAGCTGTTCTTCTTCGGTATCGTAAATTGCCACGGTAGTTCTCTTCTATTATCAGGTTATAAGGGATTATCGGCGGTGCCAGTCTTGCAGGGTTTGCAGGAGTTGGTCGTGATTGTACGTGCTTTGTTCGGCGTCGATGCGCAAGGGTTTTAAAGCCACTTCGCCGCGTTGGGCTTCGTCGTCGCCGATGATGATGGCGTACTCGGCACCGGACTTATCGGCTTTTTTAAACTGGCTCTTGAAGCTGCCGCCGCCGCAATTGACTTGCAATTTCAAGCCCGGAAGCGCATCGCGGATGCGTTCGGCCAAGCGCATGCCGGCTGCTTCGGCGTTGGTGCCGACGCGAATCATGTAAACATCGGTGCTAGCTGCGACTGGGACATTATCCAGTAATTCAAGCAAGGCCAGAATGCGCTCCATGCCCATCGCAAAGCCGATGGCGTGATTGGCTTTGCCGCCCAGTTGCTCGATCAAGCCGTCGTAGCGGCCGCCAGCGCAGATGGTGCCTTGCGAGCCTAAGTGCTCGGTGACCCATTCGAATACGGTTTTGCCGTAATAATCCAGGCCGCGCACCAAGCGAGTATTCAATTGGTAGGTAATACCCAGATCGTCCAGCGTGGCTTTCAGGCTATTGAAATGTGCCAGACTTTCTTCTCCAAGATGCTCAAGTAGTACCGGGGCCTGTTGCAACATAGCCTGCATATCCGGATTTTTACTATCCAGGATGCGTAGCGGATTGGTTTCCAGGCGGCGCAAGCTGTCTTCGTCTAAAACTGCCAGATGTTGTTGGAAATATTCGACCAGTTTGCCGCGATAAGCCAGACGTTCTTCGCTGGTACCCAGGGAATTGATTTGCAGCTCGACTTTATCGCGGATGCCCAGTTGCTTCCAGAGCCGGTCGGTCAGCGCGATGATTTCCGCGTCGATGTCCGGGCCGGGCATGCCGTAGGTTTCCACACCCAGTTGGTAGAACTGCCGGTAACGGCCTTTCTGTGGGCGTTCGTGGCGGAACATGGGGCCGTAATACCACAAACGGTGGCTTTGATTGTGCAATAAACCGTGCTCCAGGCAGGCGCGCAAACAGCCGGCGGTGCCTTCGGGGCGGAGGGTTAACGAATCGCCGTTGCGGTCGTCGAAGGTATACATTTCTTTTTCGACGATGTCAGTGACTTCACCGATCGAACGCTTGAACAGTTCGGTCTTTTCGACGATAGGCAATCTGATTTCATGATAGCCGTAGGCGCTCAATACCTGTTTGGCCTGGCTTTCCAGCCATTGCCATAGAGGCGATTGTTCAGGAAGGATGTCGTGCATGCCGCGGATGGCTTGGATAGCCTGTTGTTGTTTTGCCATGATCTTGTTTGTTGCCGGATTATTTGCTGATCGCGGTTTTGACTTGTTGTGCTTCTTTGGAAGCCGGAAAAGAGCTAATCAATTGCTCGCGGTATTCTTCGGATATTTTGCTGTTACCCAGCGCCCGTTCGGTTTGAAACGCGATCCACAGCGTTTCCGGGGTATGTTTAGCAACGCCCAGGTAGCGCTCCAGAAACGCCCTGGCCGACATGAATTGGCCATTCTGATAACTGATGCGTTGCATCTCCTGCAAGGCCGGCGAGTAATCGGGCTGAGATTGCAAGGCTTGGCGAAAATACTCTTCGGCGCGCTGCATGTCGTTCTGCTTAACGTAACAAACGCCCAGATTGGTTAATGCAAACCAGGGCCGGTTGTTCATTGGCGATGCCATCGAATCTTGCAGCAAGGCTATGCCTTTATCGAATTTGCCTTGCTCGCACAAGAAGCGGCCATAGTTATTCTTGATGCTGAAGTTATCCGAGTCTTTATTTAGCGCAGTTTGATAGCTGTCGCTGGCTGCTTCGGTTTGTTTGATGCGCTCGTAGAAGACCGCCAAGGCGTTATGAGTTTCCGGGTTGCTGGAATCCAGCCGCACCGCAGTTTCCAGCTTTTCCTTGGCGACGTCGAGCATGCCCATGTCCAGATAACGCGCGCCCATTTGTAGATTGAGCTTGGCTTTTTCGGCATTGCTCATCGTCTCGCGGGTGTCCGGCAGCAGGCCGCAAGCGCCTAGCAATAGGCTCATCAGCACTAATCCGCGAGCGGCTTGCCTATTGGCCATGCGAGAGCCCTTGTGCTTGCAGTTTTAAATGTCTGCGGCTTTTATCTTGTACTTGACCGACCAATTGCCCGCAGGCTGCATCGATGTCGTCGCCGCGGGTCTTGCGAACGGTAGTGACGATGCCGGCATTATGCAGAATATCCCGAAATTTCAGGATGGCGGCGTTACTGGAGCAACGGTAATGCGATTGCGGAAACGGATTGAACGGAATCAAATTCAGCTTGGACGGCACGGTTTTTAACAGTTTGACTAAGGTGCGCGCGTCTTCAGGGCTGTCGTTGATGCCGTCCAGCATCACGTATTCAAACGTAATATGCTTGCGCGGGCCGGTCTTGGCGTATTCGCGGCAGGCTTCCATCAATTCCTTCAGCGGATATTTGACGTTGATCGGTACGATTTGGTCGCGCAAGGCGTCGTTGGGGGCGTGCAGCGAGACCGCCACGCTGACGTCGCAGACCTCGTTCAGGCGCTTCATTGCCGGGACAATCCCCGAGGTGCTGATGGTGACGCGGCGTTTGGATAGGCCGTAACAAAAATCATCCATCATTAAATTCATGGCTGCCACGACATTGTCGAAATTCAATAGCGGCTCGCCCATGCCCATCATCACCACGTTGGTGATGCGACGTTCCGGTCCCAGCCGTTGTTGAGCCAGATATAGCTGGCCGATGATTTCGGCGGTGGACAGGTTGCGGTTGAAACCTTGTTTGGCGGTCGAGCAAAAGGTGCAGGCCAGGGCGCAGCCGACTTGCGAGGACACGCATAGCGTGGCGCGGCGTTCTTCCGGGATGTAAACGGTCTCCACCCGATTGCCGCAGTGCATCTGCACCGCCCACTTGCAAGTGCCGTCGGACGCCAATTGTTCGGCGACGATTTCCGGGACTTTGATTTGGCAGTGTTCTTTTAAATGATTGCGTAGCGATTTGCTCAGGTTGGTCATCTCGTCAAAATCCGAGATGCCTTCCTGATAAATCCATTTCAGCACCTGGGTGGCGCGAAACGGTTTTTCGCCGAGCTCGACAAAAAAGGCTTGCAAGCCTTTTCTGTCGAAATCCAGCAGATTAATCAATGCTGGCTTAGCGGATACGGTCGCAGAGTTCATTAGCAGAGAAGAAGTAAGCGATTTCTCTCGCGGCAGATTCTGGTGCATCGGAACCGTGTACAGCGTTTTCGTCGATGCTGACTGCGAAGTCGGCGCGAATAGTGCCGGCCGCCGCTTCTTTAGGATTAGTGGCGCCCATCAGTTCGCGGTTTTTCAGGACTGCGTTTTCGCCTTCCAATACTTGGACAACGACTGGACCAGAAGTCATGAAGCTAACCAAGTCTTTGAAAAAACCGCGTTCTTTGTGCTCGGCATAAAAGCCTTCGGCTTGCTCTTGGGTCAGTTGCAGCATTTTGGATGCGACGATGCGCAGGCCGTTTTTTTCGAAGCGGCTGACAATTTCCCCAATCACATTTTTAGCGACTGCATCAGGCTTGATGATTGAGAAAGTACGTTCGATTGCCATTGTGTAACTCCAGTGAGGATGTTGATTGAAAAATTAATTGCGCATTATAGCTTGTCAGGCAGGGTGTTGAAAAACGCCCTGCCGAATAGTGTGTTTCCGAAATTGCGGAAGCGGCCCGGTTTAAGCAGAGCCGAGACCCTAGTTTTGGCTAGATGGAAATTTTATCGCTGCGGTGATCGTTGCCGTAGAACCAGTTGACCAACATCCGGGTGCCGGTGACCGCGGTAAATACCGAAGTGGCAATCCCAATCATCAAGACCAGCGCGAAACCCTTAACCGGGCCGGTGCCGAAGCCGAACAACAATACGGCGACGATGAAGTGGGTAACGTTGGAGTCGAGAATGGTGGCAAAGGCTTTTTCGTAACCGACGTATATGCTGGCCTGCCGGCTCAAGCCGTTACGCAGTTCCTCGCGGATCCGTTCGTTGATCAATACGTTGGCGTCCACCGCCATACCCACAGTCAAGACGATACCGGCCATGCCTGGCAAGGTCAGGGTGGCTTGCAACACGGACATGATGGAGATCAGCAGTACGACGTTGAACAACAAAGCAAAGTTGGCGATCAAGCCGAACGCGCGGTAATAAGCGACCATGAAAAACACGACCAGCAGGAAGCCGGCGGTAATCGACATCATGCCTTGATCGATATTTTCCTGGCCCAAGCTGGGGCCGACGGTGCGTTCTTCGACGATTTCAACCGGAGCCGCCAAGGCACCGGCTCTGAGTAATAAGGCCAAGGTGCGGGCTTCTTCAGGGCTGTCAAGGCCGGTGGTTTGGAAGCGTTTGCTGAAACTGTCGCGGATAGTGGCGACGCTGATGACTTTTTCGACTTTTTCCTTGTGTTGGACTTTCTCGCCGTTAACAACCCGGGTCTCGGATTTGTATTCGATGAACACCACAGCCATCGGCTTGCCGATATTTTCCTGGGTCATCTTGCCCATTTTTTTGGCACCGACGCCATCTAATGTGATGAATACGGCAGGTGAACCGTCTTGATCCAAGCCTGATGACGCATCGGTGATTTGGTCGCCCGTAACGATAACCGCGCGCTTCAGCAGCACCGGCGCGCCGTTTTTGTCTTTATATAAGCGGCTGCCGATAGGTTCGTGACCGCCCAAGGCCGACTGCACATCATGCTCTACGTCAACCAAACGGTATTCCAGTGTGGCGGTGGTGCCTAACAATTCTTTGGCGCGGGTAGTGTCTTGCACGCCGGGTAATTGCACTACAATGCGGCTATCGCCTTGTTGCTGAATGATAGGCTCGGCGACACCCAGTTCGTTGACCCGGTTGCGCAGCGTGGTAATGTTTTGGCCCAGCGCCGATTTCTTGATTTCGCGCAGGTTGCGTTCGGGGATGTTTAACGTAAATTCATTCGGACCGCTTTCCACTAAATCCAGGCCGCGGAAGTCTTTATTGAGTACTTCTGTGGCGGCAACTCTGGATTCTTCGTTAGGCAGCACGACTTTGATGCCGCCCGCTTCCTTCGCAACCGATTGATACCGAACTTTTGCATCGCGGAAGGCCGAGCGAATGTCGTTGGTGTAGCGTTCTTCGGCTTGTTTCAGCGCGGAGTCCATGTCAACTTCCAACAGGAAGTGCACCCCGCCGCGCAAGTCTAAGCCCAGATGCATAGGATTTGCACCGAAAGCGCGTAGCCAAGCCGGGGTGGCAGGCGCTAAATTCAAGGCGACTGTCGCTTTGCCGGCCATTTGCTCGCGCAATAGGTCTGCCGCTTTCATTTGTTCGTCGGTGTTATTGAACCGCGCCAGGATTTTGCCGTCGGCAAATTCAAAGCTTTTCAACGTGAAACCAGCGTTTTTGATGCTGGCGGCGACTGCGTCAGCCTGAGACTGCTGCAATGGCGCCGGGCTGGACGAAGCCAATTGCACTGCCGGGTCGTTGCCATAAAGATTAGGCAGCGCGTAAATCGTACCGACTAACAGCACGAAAATTACTAGGATGTTTTTCCAGACAGGGAAATGATTTTGCATGGTTATTCCATTAAAGCAGTGACAGCCAGGCTGTTGCGAATAAAAGCGGGGTATATCGCAGGGTTAAAGCAAACTTATTCTTTGGTTTTTTTGCTGTTCAAGGTTTTGTAAGTACCTTTCGGCATCATGTTGGCGATGGCGTGACGTTGGACCTGAATAAAGCTGTTGTCAGAGACTTCCAGTTTGACGAAGTTGTCGTCCAATTCGGCCACTTTGCCCAAAATGCCGCCGGTGGTGACCACTTCGGCGCCTTTACCCAACGCAGCCAGCATTTGTTTTTGTTCCTTGTTGCGCTTGGATTGTGGGCGGATGAACAGGAAATAGAAAAATATCAGAATACCCAATGGGAACAGCATGCCTTCAAAGCCGGGTTGTACGGCGGAGGGCGCTGTTTGGGCCAGCGCATCGGAAATCAAGAAACTCATGGTAATCCTCTTATTGTTATCGTCGTTTTAATGGTCCGGCCGGGCGGACAGGCGCGCATTATGCCACACTAGCAGTGCTTATCACATTACGCTGTCAATTTGTCCGGTTTATGCTAGCGTTCGGCCAATCGCCTCGCCCAGTTGTACCGCTCTGCCGCTGGAGAAGTCGTCGTTCCAAGCTATTTTTTCTTTACCGAACAGGACGATAATCGTCGAGCCCATATTGAATCTGCCCATTTCCATGCCTTTTTCAATAATCGGCGCGTCTTTTTCATAACGCCAGGTCCTGGGAGCGCTGATGCTCGGTGGCGTTACGACACCGTGCCAGACGGTTTCGACGCTGGACACGAAAATTGCGCCGACCAGAATCAAAGCCATCGGCCCTGCGGCCGTGTCAAAAATACAGGCTACGCGCTCGTTGCGCGCGAACAGATTCGGCACGGCGCCAACCGTGGTGTTATTCACGCTAAACAGGCGACCGGGAATATGTACCATTTCTTGCAAAGTGCCGGTCAGCGGCATATGCAGACGGTGGTAATCCTTGGGTGATAAATAAATAGTGGCGAAAGAGCCATCTTCAAAGGCCTGCGCCCGTTCGGCGTCACCGCCCAGTAATTCCAAGGCGCTGTAGTCGTGGCCCTTGGCTTGGAAAATTCGGCCGTTGCTGATCGGTCCGGCTTGGCTGACCGCGCCGTCCGCCGGACAGGCTATGGCGTCGGCGGCGGAGTCAATCTGTCTGGCGCCGTCTTTTAATTCGCGGGTAAAAAAATCATTGAAGCTGGCGTAGTGATCCAGCTCTTGAAACTTGGCTTCCTGCATGTTTACCCCGTACAACTGCACGATGGATTTGATAAACAGGTTTTTCCAGATTTTGTTTTGGCAGTGAGTCAGTTTGGACATCACGCCGGAGAGTGCGTGATGCGGCAATGCGTATTGCGGCAACACGGTAAACGCTTCTTTTAAATTCATGATTCGGAATCAGGGGTTTTGCCGCTGATGAAATACGCAAAGGCGATGACTTCGGCAACGGCAATATAGAGTTGTTGGGGGATTTCCTCACCGAGTGGGACTTGCGCCAAAATTCGCGCCAGCTCCGGCTCGTTTTGCAGCGGTACGCCGTGTTTTTCGGCGATGGCCAGAATTTGCTGAGCGGTAAACCCTTCGCCTTTGGCGGTTACTTTCGGCGCATTTTTGCCGTCGTATTGCAGGGCGACGGCAATATCGCTGTTATAGAAGGTTCTGCCACTCACGTTGCTTTACGGCAGATTGACCAGTTCAGGCGCTTGCCAACTTGGGTCGCGATGTTCGGCGATTACCGTGGTGTAAATGCCGCCGCGCACGTTGAATTCGGCGCGCAGGCGCATGAAATTGGGCGAAATTGCCGCGACAATATGATCCAAAATCTCGTTGGTGACCGCTTCATGAAAGGCGCCGCGCTCGCGAAAAGTCCACATGTACAGCTTTAAGGATTTGAGCTCGACGCACAATGTGTTGGGTACGTATTCCAGAACCAGTTTGGCGAAGTCGGGTTGGCCGGTCATCGGGCACAAACAGGTAAATTCCGGGATGTCGATGCGAATCGTGAAGTCGCGCGCCGGCCTGGGATTTTCGAATGTGGTGAGGTCTGCGCTGGGTTTTGTAGTCATTGCTTGATTTGCGTTGTTAGGGATTCCGGAGTAGCGAATGGGATGTCCGCCGGTTAAGTCTGGCAATATTTTACCAGCTAAGATGCGGTAACGTATTAAGCATTTAAACTCAAGGAGTTATCTTGTTATTTTTGCGTTGGCGGTTGTGTATAGGTTCGGGTTTGGTTCTCCTGAATCGGCCGAAACAATTAACGGGTGGAATTGTCAACAACTTACGGCGAATGATGTAAACTAGTCGTTAAGGCGAATCGTAAAAACCGTTAAGATGTAAGTTCAATTTGCAGGGGAGTCGACGATGGAAATCAACACTACATACCCAAACCAAAGTACCTTGGCTAGCCAAGGCGTATCCAGAGAGCAAAAAGCCGGCGCGATTGAAGAATTGGCTGAGCGCAGAAAGGCAAGTAATTCGCAAAATCAGGTCGAGAGAACCGAGCCAAGCCCAAGCGACACAGTCAGTTTGTCCCAGGAGTCTTTGAAATTAGCGCAGGCTGCCAGCGGACAAAATAGCGACAGTCAGGCCAGAATCAACAGTCCGGAGCAGGCGCAAGAGGTGGTTGGGAAGTTAATCTCGGACATTCAAAACAATCCAGTTCAAGCCCAATCCGCTGTCGCCAACAGATCGCGCGCCAACTTAAGCGCATTATTGAACTAGGCTCGCTACGTTTCTTGCAGCAGTTTCTGCAAACAGGGGCCAGTCTTTTGGCTGGCTCCCTTACATCCTGATAATTCAATACCAATTCTCATCTCTCCCCCGATTGACAGAAGTCTCGGAACAGTCGCTGGCGACAAAAACGAAGCCGTTTCTATCGTCTACCGTTCTCGGCCTACAAAGAGGCAAGGTTCTTTGCCGTCAGGTTCTCTCGAACGGTTACTCTATATCGGTATCATCAATCGCCATGCGATAGCCCACGCCGACTTCGGTCAGCAAATAACGTGGCCGCGCCGGATTGACTTCTAGTTTGTGGCGCAATTGTCCCATGTAAATACGCAGATAATGTTGATCGTGGATGTGTTCCGCGCCCCACACTTCCTGCAGGAGTTGTCGATGAGTCACCACGACGCCGGCATGGCGTATCAGAATGCCGAGCAATCGATATTCGATAGGGGTGATGCGTACTTCGTTGTCGGCAACGAATACTTTCCGACGCGTCAAATCCACCTTCAATAGACCGGTTTCGAATACCTCTAGGTTGCTACGGCTGCGAGCGACCCGACGCATCAAGGCTTGCAGACGAGCGTGCAATTCGCCGCTACCGAAGGGTTTGGTCAAGTAATCGTCGGCACCGGCATCTAGTGCCAGGATCTTGTTTTGTTCCTGGCTGCGCGCCGACAAGATCAGGATGGGCAAATCCGACAATTGCCTCAGGCGACGGGTGACCGCTATACCGTCCATGTCAGGTAACCCCAGGTCCAGGATCACCAGGTCGGGATGTTCGCTATTCAGCATTGCCAGCCCCGATTTGCCGCAGTCGGCTTTGATTGTAGACCAACCGCGATGGGTGAGGCTGGTTTTTAGGAAGCGTCGGGTTTGTGCGTCGTCTTCTATCAGTAGAATCAGGGGGATTGCTGTCATGCCACGCTCCCAAGCGCTTCTGATTCTGCAAGCAGCGGCGGCGCATGCAGGGGTAGTTCGATGCTAAATTCCGCACCTTTGCCGGCGCGGTTATCGGCTTGAATAAGCCCGCCATGCGCCTCGACGATAGCCTTGCACAATGCCAGCCCCAGGCCAACCCCGTTTTGCTGGGTTTCGGTGGCGCCGCGATAAAACTTCTCGAAAATCCGGGTTTGTTGATGTTTGGCAATGCCAGGGCCGTAATCCGTTATGCTTAAGCGGAAGCGCTTCGGCAGCGCTATCGCTTCGATGTCAATGGGGCTGCCCGGCGACGTATACTTAACCGCGTTTTCGATCAGATTGACCAGTACCTGTTCCATCAGTACCGCGTCGATCCACAATAGCGGCAAGCTATCCGGCAGCAGCGTGCGTACCGGTCTGTCCTGTAAGTGTTTATCCAGGCGGTTCAAGGCACTGCCGACGATTTCTTCAATGGCGTTCCAACTGCGGTGCAAAATGATCTGACCGCTGCTCAAGCGGGCCATATCCAGAATTTTGCCGGTCAACTCCGACATGCGTTGCGCTTCTTCCAATACCGATTGATTCAACTCTTGGCGTTCCATGGCTGATAAACCGGCATCATTCTCGATAGCGGTGCCGACCGCACCAATGATGCGGGTCAAAGGCGTGCGTAGGTCATGGGAAATGGAGCTTAACAACGCATTGCGCAAGGCTTCAGTTTCGGCTTGCAGATTGGCCTCGCGGGCTTGAGCGGCTAGCTGAAATCGCTCCAAGGTTTGCGCGATTAAATGGCAGAAGGTGTTTACTTCCGGCGATTGTCTGACCAATGCTTCAGTTTGTAGGATGGTTAACACACCTTGCACGGCACTAGATCCGTGCAGCGGGTAATAGCTTAAAGGGTGCTGCTGTCTGACTTCGCCTTTCTCGAAGGCCCCTTGTGCCAGAGCAAGATCGATGTTGTGCAGTGAAACGGGTAACACCTGATTTGTCTGTATTTGCAGGCCGTTTTCGGTATCGGCAATCAGCAGCACCGAATCCGTACCAAATTCATTGTCGATATGTTCGGCCGCGATACGGGCAACGGCGTTGTGATCCTGGGCCGCGGACAGGTCACGACTCAATCGATAGAGCGCATTAGTATGCGATTCACGTTGTTTGGCTAACTCGGCTTGCAAGCGTGATTTTTCAAGCAAGCTGCCGGTGACGTTCGCGACAATGATCATTACCGCCAAGCCGACGATATTTTCCAGGTCGCTAATCGCAAACGAGAAAATTGGCCGGGCAAAATAAAAGGCAAAGGTTGGCGCGCTGAGTAGCGAGGCGACGATGGACGCGCTGCGACCATAGCGGCTGGCGACCAGAAATACGCCCAGCAAGTAAGTCATCAGGATGCTGGCCGGTCCCAATAGGTCGCGCAAAGGCCAATCGATCAGCGTGCAAATGAAGGGCGCGGCTAAACCCCAGGCATGGCCGATGAAACGCTCGTTTCTCGCTAAGTTCGGGCTGGAGCCGAAAACGCCAGATAATTTCATCAATCCGTTTAAGGCTTCTGCTGGTCAGAAAGACCCTGCATTGACCAGCATATGAGTGCCGATACTGGCAAAGTATGCCAACAGGATTACCGGACACCATTTCATATGGCTGCCGAACGTATATTGTCCTTTGGCTTGGCCCATTAAACCGATGCCTGGTGCGGAGCCAATTGCCAGCAGGCTGCCGCCAACGCCCAACGTCAAGGTCAGCAACAGCCATTGTCCTTGCGGAATATCGGGATGCATGGTTAACACGGCGAACATCAAAGTGCCGTTATCGACGAATGCTGACGATAAACCGATCATGACATTCGCCAGAGTCGGGCTGAATTGCCCGTATAGCACCTGTGAAATCGCATCAAGATAGCCTATGAAGCCTAGGCCACCGATGCCCATCATCGCGCCGTAGAAGAACAGTAAAGTATCCCATTCCAGTCGGCCCACTTTATCGAAAACATCCAGGCGCTTGGCTTCAATAGACAGCGAATGCAAATCGCCACCGCCGAAAAATAGCGAAAACTCCGACTGTTGCGGATTACTTGGCTTATCGGATTTTTGCAAATAGAAATAAAAGAATTGTAACAAGGATAGACCTGCCATCATGCCGGCTGCCGCCGGTAATCCCAACGCCATATCAAAACCAACCGCCAAGCTGATGGTGACGCCGAACAGGAATATGATGCGTTTGGCCCCGCGTGGTAACAAAATTTGCTGGGGTTCGATAATGGGTTTGTCTTTGGGTAGTGCAAAATGCATAGCTGCGGCTGGTACCAAAAAGTTGACGAGACAAGGTACGAACAATTTAAAAAACTCGGTAAAACCCAGCATGCCATGTTGCCAAACAAACAGCGTCGATATGCCGCCCAACGGGCTAAATGTGCCGCCGGCATTGGTGGCAATCACGATGTTCAAACAGCCCAGTGAGATAAAACGCGGACTGTTTTTGCCAACGGCTACCACGACAGCGCCCATCAACAAGCCGGCGGTTAAGCCGTTGACGATACAGGAAATTAGAAAAACTAAAAATCCCGTTATCCAAAATAGTCGTCGATAGCTGAGGTCTTTACTGACCAGCCAAATCTTCAGCGCATCGAAAATGCCCATATCCTCCATGGCGTTCAGATAAGTCATCGATACCATGATGAATAGCAGCAATTCGATGTAAGTCTGCAAGTTCGCCTTAAAAGCGGTAGTTGCCGGTAAACTGTCGCCGTGTTGTTGATACGCCAGGACGATGACAAACCAGATCAATGCCGCTGCCAGCAGCATTGGTTTGGATTTGCGCAGATTGGTCACATCTTCGAGCATCGCGGAGATATACGCGATGATCATCACGACCAGCGAAAAGTAGCCAACCCAATGCTGAGTAAGACCAAGATGAAACGACTGCGGCGTCGCCGACTCGGCAAATCCGGGGCCGGGAAATATCAGCGACACTAATCCAAATAGATAGACAACCCGCAGCATGCGTTCTCCGGTTAACGAGATAAATGAAGATGCCTCAAAATTGCTTGGTTTCCGGCGACTTTGGACGATCTACGGATTGTATTTTTAGCCGTGTAAAAAAAGCGTAAAGAGGCAATGTTTGCAAGCAAAGCCGCTACATGTGCAAAATTTGAGATCGACTTTGTTAAAGGCTGCTAGCGTTTGCTGCCAGGCGCACAGCTGTGGTTGGTCAAGCGACAACAGCAATGTTTTTACACATTGATTTTCGAGACCAAATGCTTCGTTCAGTTTAAGGCGTAGTGTTAAGCGGATTTAAATTCCATTCGAATCGAAATGGCATTTCGAAGATAATAGCCGGCTTTGTAAACGTCCTTGAGCGTCTCTAACCAGGCATGAAGCTGGAAAAAATCAAACTTTCGGGTTTTAAATCCTTTGTCGATCCCACCACGATACCGATCAACGGCAATCTGACGGCGATTGTCGGCCCCAACGGTTGCGGCAAATCCAATATCATCGACGCGGTGCGTTGGGTGATGGGGGAGAGTTCGGCTAAGCATTTGCGCGGCGGCAATATGGCCGACGTGATTTTCAACGGCTCGTCGGGCCGCAAGCCGGTCAGTATGGCCTCTGTGGAACTGGTATTCGACAACAGCGAAGGCAAGGCAGGCGGCGAATATTCGCAGTACGCCACCATTTCCATTAAACGCCAGGTTAGCCGCGATGGTCAGTCGCTGTTCATGCTGAACGGCTCCAAATGTCGGCGCAAAGACATCACCGATTTGTTCTTGGGGACGGGCCTTGGTTCGCGTAGTTATGCGATTATCGAGCAGGGCACGATTTCCCGGATGGTGGAAGCCAAACCGGAAGATTTGCGTATCCATATCGAGGAAGCGGCTGGCGTTTCCAAGTATAAGGAACGGCGTTCGGAAACCGAAACCCGCATGCGCCATACCCGCGAGAATCTGGAGCGGCTGAACGATTTGCGTGACGAGGTCGAAAAGCAAATCAAGAATTTGGCCAAGCAAGCGGAAAAGGCCGAGAAATACACCGAGCTGAAAAAGCAGGAACGCCAATACAAGCAAGAGTTGCTGGCAATGCGCTGGCAAAATTTCCAACGCTCTGCGCAGAAGCTGGAAGAAAAACTGCAAAGTATCGCCGCCGAGCACAATCGACTGTTCGTGTTGCTGCGTGATACTGAAAAAGCCATGGAGCTGAAGCGCGGCGAACAAAAAGCCCAGCAGCAGCATCTGGATAGCACGCAAGCCGAATATTATGCCGTGGTCGCCGAAGTCAGCCGGTTGGAACAGACCATCAAGCACAATCAAAAAAGCCACGAAGAAACCCTGGTCGAAATCAATCGTTTGAAATTGCAGGCCGAGCAGGCGCAATCCGAATGCGAACAGGACAGACAGCAGTTGGAGGAAATTCGCCAGACCTTGCTGGAAGCCGAAGAAACCATGATTGTGGCTCGCGAGCGCGAGGAAGACTTGCTCGGTATTCAACAAGACGCCCATCTGCAAAAACAGCAATGGCAACAGCAGTGGGAAGCCTTTCTGGCGGAAAACGCCGGTTATCGCGAACAAGCCGAAGTGCAGCGGACTAAGCTGGTGCAATTGGAAAATCAAAACCGGCAGTTGCATACCCGACTGGACAAATTAAACGGCGAACGCGGCGGCTTGGCCGACACCCAGTTGCAACTGGAGTTGGAAACCCTGGATAGCAGTATCGAATTGATTGAAGCCGAGCGCGAGCAATTACAGCAGCAACTGGAAGTTGTGCTGCAACGCATCGCCGAGCTGCGGCCGGCCATCAAACAACTTCACGACAGCCTGCACGCCAGCCGCGCCGAATTGCAGAAGGTCAACGGCAAGATCAGTTCCTTGGAGTTATTGCAGCAGCATGCGATGGGCAAGGATAAAAAAGAGCTGAGCGCCTGGCTGGAACAGGTGGGTTTGGAGCAACAGCCACGATTGGCCGAGTTCCTGGATGCTGAAGAAGGTTGGGAAACCGCGGTGGAAACGGTGTTGGGCAGTTACCTGGAAGCGATCTGTGTGGATAGCGCCGATTCTATACTGGGCGAGTTGCAGGATTTGACCAAACAATCTTTGGTGGTGTTTGAGACACATGCAAATCTGGCTGGCGCGGGTGCCAATCCAGTGGCTTTGGCGAGCAAGCTGCGCAGTCGTTGGGACTTATCTAGTCTGTTAAGCGGAATCTATTGCGCGGAGACCATGCAGCAAGCCCGGCAAATGCATCTGCAGGCGCATGAATCGGTTGTATTAGCCGATGGCACCTGGCTGGGCAAAGATTGGATCAAAATCAGCCGGGGTAGTGACAGCAAGGCCGGAGTACTGCATCGGGAAAAAGAACTGCGCGAACTGAAACAGCGGCAAAGTGAATTGCAAATGATGATTGCTGAAGACGAAGAGCAATTAGCGAATTCCGAACACGAATTGAAAGCCGCTGAAAGCAATCGCGAGCACTATCAACAAAAGGAAAAGTTGCTCAGCGCCGAGTTTTCCGCGAAGAGCGCCGAATACAGCGCGCAGTCGGCGCGTTTCGAGCAGCAAAAGCGCCGTCTGGAACAGCTTGATCACGAGATCGAAGAAATCAGCCAGCATCTGGCGGAAAATGCCGAAAGCATTTCCGAAGCGGAAATGATCAAGCAGGACGCCGAGCAGGCCTTGGGCGATTTGGGCGACAAGAAAACCGAATTGGAGCAATTGAATCAACAGATTCAAGCGCAACAGCAAAACACCGATGCCTCGGTCGATGAAGCGCGCCGGCACTTGCACCGCTTGCATGCGCAGATCGAATCGCTGAAGTCTTCGGAAGTGCTGACCGCCAAACAGATTGAGCGTTTGCAATTGCAGCATCAGCAATCGGCTGATCGTATCGCCGAACTGGAAAACAAGTTGCATTTTTCATTAGCGCCGCTCGACGATGAGAAAATGCAATTGGAAGAGTTGTTGGAGAGAAAAGCCGAATTCGAGGACAACCTGCAGTCCGAGCGCCAGGCTCAGCAGGCTAGCGAGCAGACGGTCAGTCAGTTGGCCGAGCAATATTCGCAAACACAGCGGTCCCTGGAAAAACAAAAAGAAGCGCTGGATCAGGTGCGTTTCGAACAGCAAGACAGCCGAGTGCGTCAGCAAACGATTGCCGAGCAGCTGACTGAGGTGGATGCCTCTCCAGAGGCGATTCTGGCCAATCTGACCGAAGGCGCGAGCGAAACTAAGTGGAAAAATGCCGTCGACGAGCTGACTGATCAAATCGAGCGGCTGGGATCCATCAATCTGACTGCCATCGAAGAGTTCAAAACGCAATCCGAACGGATGAAATTTTTAAACGAGCAGCATGACGATTTGGTCGATGCCTTAAATACTTTGGATCAGGCCATCAGTAAGATCGACAAGGAAAGCCGCCAACGCTTTAAAGAGACTTTCGACAAGATCAATAGTGGTTTGAAAGAAAAATTTCCGCGTTTGTTCGGTGGCGGCCAGGCTTATCTGGAGTTAACCGAAGACGATTTATTGGAAGCTGGCGTCAACATCATCGCCCGGCCGCCCGGCAAGCGGAACAGCTCGATTCATTTGTTGTCCGGTGGCGAAAAGGCCTTGACGGCTGTGGCCTTGGTTTTTTCTATTTTTGAATTAAATCCGGCGCCGTTTTGTTTGCTGGATGAAGTGGACGCGCCGCTCGACGATGCCAACGTCGTGCGCTTTTCGCAGATGGTGGAAGACATGTCGGCAACCGTACAGTTTTTGTATATTTCGCACAACAAAGTCACAATGGAAATTGCAAAACATCTGGCAGGTGTTACCATGAAGGAGCCTGGAGTATCCAGAATGGTGGCGGTTGATATTGATGAAGCAGTGAGCATGGCAGAAAGCTAATGGATAAAGAATTATTAAGAGTCGTGATTATTTTGATCGGCGTGCTGGTGATGATCGGCATGGTGTTGTGGCATTTCGTCAAGTCGTTGCGAGAAAGACGCACCCCTGACGATTATTACGACGAGGACTCTTACGACGACCGAGTGGTTGACGAGTTTTCGGTCGAGGAAGACGACGATGAAATGGATGTATTTGCGTTAGGCAACGAGTTGGTTGATGGAGATGCTCTGTTAGACGATCAAGCCATCAAGCCCAGCCCAAAACCTTCTGCCGATGCTTTGCGCAAGGATGTCGAGAAAAAACAAGCCGCGACCTTGGCTAATTCGCGGCGTTTGGAATTGCCGGCTTTGATCGAGTTCAGCATCGTTGCCCGTGCCGACCAAGGCTTTAATGGCGAAGATCTGTTCGAGGCTTTCGAACGTGTGGGCTTGCGCTATGGCAGTGTGCGGGTATTCGAACGGGTGGATGCCAATCGCATGGTCGATTTCGCGGTCGCCAGCATGGTTGACCCCGGTACTTTCCCGGACACCGGGCTACAAGATTTTTATTGCCCCGGCATCGTGTTTTTTATGCAACCGCGCGAAGTCGATGCACCGTTGGCAGTATTCGATGATTTCATGGAAACCATCGATACGTTGGCCGACGAACTTGACGGCGTGGTCTGGGACAACCAGCGGCAGCCGCTGACTGCCGAAACCGTCGCACAATTCAGACAAATACTGGCCAAGGCCGCCTAAAGCAGTACCTCGCGGGGGCAGGGCAGCTACCGCATTTATTCTGTAAACCTAACGAATTAACTAGAAGCTAAGTGGATCAAAAAAATATCAGAAATTTCTCCATCATTGCCCATATCGATCACGGGAAATCGACATTGGCAGACCGATTTATTCAAATTTGTGGCGGCTTAAGCGACCGGGAAATGGAGGCGCAGGTACTCGATTCCATGGATCTGGAGCGGGAACGCGGCATTACCATCAAGGCGCAAAGCGTCACCCTGGATTACAAGGCCAGCGATGGCGTCACCTATCAGCTGAACTTTATCGACACGCCGGGCCACGTGGATTTTTCCTATGAAGTTTCGCGTTCGCTGGCGGCTTGCGAAGGCGCCTTGCTGGTCGTCGATGCTGCTCAAGGCGTGGAAGCGCAAAGCGTCGCCAACTGCTACACCGCCATCGAACAAGGTTTGGAAGTGGTGCCGGTGCTGAATAAGATCGATTTGCCGTCAGCTGAGCCCGAGCGGGTGATGGAAGAGATTGAGAATGTGATCGGCATTCCGGCCGATGAAGCTTTGAAGATCAGTGCCAAGACCGGCATCGGCGTGGAAGCCGTGCTGGATCAACTGATTCAAAAGATTCCGCCGCCAGCGGGTGATGAAAATGCGCCGTTACAGGCTTTAATCATCGATTCCTGGTTCGACAACTATCTGGGCGTGGTGTCCTTGGTGCGCATCGTCAACGGTAGTTTGCGGAAAAAGCAAAAAATTACCGTCATGTCGACCGGAAAGTCATTTCTGGTTGATAAATTGGGCGTTTATACCCCCAAACAACTGGAGAAACAGCAACTCAACACCGGTGAGGTGGGGTTCATCGTCGCCGGCATCAAGGATATTTTCGGCGCACCGGTTGGCGACACCATTACGGCTACCGACAATCCGGCCAGTGAAGTACTGCCGGGGTTTGAAAAAGTCCAGCCGCGGGTGTTTGCTGGTTTGTATCCCGTCAGTTCCGACGATTTCGGCGCCATGCGCGAAGCGTTGGATAAATTGCGTCTGAATGACTCGGCACTCAATTACGAACCGGAAACCTCGCAAGCGCTGGGTTTTGGCTTTCGTTGCGGCTTCCTCGGCATGCTACATATGGAGATCGTCCAGGAACGGCTGGAGCGCGAATACAACATCGATCTGATTACCACCGCGCCGACTGTTATTTACGAAGTGGAAACCCATGGCGGCGAGATCGTGATGGTCGACAATCCGGCTAAACTGCCGGATGTAGGCACCATTGTCGAGATTCGCGAACCTATCATTTTGGCGAATATTCTGGTGCCGCAGGCTTATTTGGGTAATGTGATCAATCTGTGTATCGAAAAGCGCGGCATCCAAAAAAACATGCAGTATGCTGGTAGTCAGGTCTCGCTGAGCTATGAGTTGCCGATGAGCGAAGTGGTATTGGACTTTTTCGATCGTTTGAAGTCGGTCAGTCGTGGCTATGCCTCATTCGATTACGAATTCCTGCGTTTTGAACCGGCGCCGCTGGTGAAATTGGACGTCTTGATCAATGGTGACAAAGTTGATGCCTTGTCGATTATCGTCCATCGCGATCTGAGTCAGAATCGTGGTCGAGATTTAGTCGATAAGATGAAAGATCTGATTCCGCGGCAGATGTACGAAGTGGCGATCCAGGCGGCCATTGGCGCAAAAGTCATCGCCCGCTCTACGGTCAAAGCCATGCGCAAAAATGTCACAGCCAAATGTTATGGTGGCGACATTACCCGTAAGAAAAAGCTGCTGGAAAAACAGAAAGCCGGTAAGAAACGCATGAAGCAGGTGGGTAGTATCGAGATTCCTCAGGAAGCCTTCCTGGCGGTGTTGCAGGTCAATAAAGAGTAATAACGATCAATTATGGATTACGATTTTTCATTTTTTCTGGTGGTAGCCAGTTTTGTCACCGGCGTTGTCTGGGGTGGCTATAGCTTATATCTGAAGCGGGCCAATCTACCTTATCCTACTGAGAACGAGCCGTTATTGGTCGAATATGCCCGTTCGTTTTTC
>Ga0123396_112653_pt1 | contig 27626 bp, 24 predicted proteins | sample T10HLNO3metaT_FD_89924 | JGI IMG/M metagenome (GOLD analysis project Ga0123396, IMG submission 89924) | Methane-oxidizing artificial microbial communities from Washington, USA to study methane cycling - T10-HLNO3 metaT (Metagenome... ...
AAACAACATTTAGCTGCCGGCAAAGAAGGCGTTGAAGCTTTGAAAAAAATGCTTTAATTCTGTCCCGGGGTGTCTTTCGGGGCACCCCGTATTTTTTCATTCCTCCCCGTTCATTGCCATCTCCGGCAATAGCTACAAATAATACTGATGCTTCTCTAGCTGGGTTTCCAACCAAGCTAATAACGCCCTCGCATTTTCAAACTTTGTCCCAGCTAAATCGAGCGTGGCCGAGTGATTTAATGCTTGCCAACGATTCACCAGTGTGTGCAGTTTAGCGGCGTTGGTCGCCGTGAAATGAAACTGTTCAAGCAGCTGTTTGTATAACGCACTTTCCGATGTTGGCAGCGATCCTCTGAGTGTAGTCAGCACGGCGATCATACCTTCGACGTCAGCAATACGCGCCTGCACCCAAGCCATCACCAACTCCTCATTGATTTTCTCCAGTGCCGATTCGGCATTATCCGAAACCACTTTTAAACAGTGAATCAATTCGCTGGAACTGAATTTAACGGCTATTTCGTAAAACGCCGCAGCCTCCATATCGCGCAGATTCTCGTCGTTGTACTCGACATCGGCGCTGGATAAGGTAATTAGCGGCAGGGTGGTGGGGCAAAGGGCATCGAAAGCCAGTTGCGGATAAAAACGGCGTTGGGTTTCGGCGTCGGTGATTTTATCGGCCAAAAAGCAACTGCCTAGCGCCTGGTGGCGATGTCCGGCGATGCCGAAATTGAGCAGGATAGGTTGGGTTGCCTCGGGAAATTGCGCCAGCGTATAAGCCACCGCGCCAGCCATCGCTATTTTGCCAACACCGCTAATCACCAAAACGATGTCGGCGTTTTTGTAAATCGCAAAGGGCTGCTTTTGTGGTAGTTTTTTTAGTCGCCATGCCTGAATTAACGGTTTGGCTTCACAGGGCAAAGCGACAAAGATAAAAGTTGATGGTGCAAAGTCAATCACAGTTTTTAAGAAAATTCCCTTATATTTTAATCAATTGTTGAATATTCATGATAATTCACATAAATTTAAGATTCGTCAATTTTCAAAGGGAGACGTGCCGTGACTGAAATGAATTCCGTAGCTAACAACACCAGTTCAAATAACTTACACCTGGTGACAGCATTGCAGGAGGAGCGCTCTGCCGTCTGGGCTTTGTATTGTCAACTCGCCGAAATGAAGCCATTCTCCAGCGAGAACGCAATCAGGCCAATGTTGTCTGAGTTTTCGCAACTGCTGATAGATTACATATCCTTTGGTCACTTCAGCATCTACGAACATCTAATAGCCGAAAAGCAGCATCAAACTTCAGCGTTGTCTCACGCGGAAAAGATATATCCGGCATTCTCCAGCATTACCGCGTCGGCCGTTACTTTCAGCGACACTTACGACGATGGCAGGCGTAAATTTAATACCGCGAATTTGGCTCAGGATTTATCCATGCTTGGCGAACGGCTGGCGGAACGCATGGAGCTGGAAGACCGGCTGTGCTCCATGCTGCTGCATTGATGCGCAGATATTGCCCCTGAAAAGCTCCGATAGCCTATTTGCTTTCAGCTGCCGAAACGCCTGAAACAGGCCCAGCTGCGCCTTTAATAAACAAATCCTTCAAACGACTGAAGGCCGCCTGCAGGGTTTTGTCCATCACCACCTGATTGCCTATCGAAACAATTACTCGTGCCAGTTCAGGCATCTTGGTTTTGGTCGCCAGCATATAAATAGGCTGTACATATAAAATCGAATTACCCATGGTCAATATCACCATCCGGCCTTTTTTAACTTCCGAGCCTTGTTGATTCCATAGGGTAAACTGCGAGGCAATTTCCGGGTTTTGATCGATCAGCGCATTGACCTGCGACGGTCCGTTAACCTGTACAGCCTTCGGGAATTTGAAAATAGTGATACCCGGCTTGTAACTGTGGTCGCAGCTTTTTTCGTCAACTGTGCCGGCAATTCCCACCATGCTTAAATTGTCCCTATGGATCGGGGTCATCGGATTAATCATCACAAACTCCTCCAAATCGTTACAACGATCAAAGTCCATCGTAATGAAATACGGTAATACCGGCTGGCCATCCACGGAAGCGAACTGCCAGGTTTCCGCCTGCTCATAAAACAACTCCGGGCTGTTTTGATGATATTTAGCGTAAATTTTCATTTGCATATAGTACAAGTCGCGCGGATAACGCAGATGCTGCATTAGCTCGTCGGGCATTTCCCGCAAATTTTTGAAAACGCCGGGATACGCGCGGTTGTAAGCGTTGATGATCGGATCTTTTGGGTCGGAAATATAGTAATCGACGCTGCCGTCATAGGCATCGACCACAATTTTGACCGAATTACGGATGTAATTGAACTTGTGCTGGCCGTCCAGATAATCGTCAGCTGCCGGTTTGGAGACAGGGTAATAATTGGATAAGGTATAGGCGTCCTGTATCCAATAGAAGCGATCCTTGTCAACAACCAAATACGGATCTTTATCCAGGTGTAAAAACGGTGTCAGCGCGGTGATTCGCTCGTCGATATTACGACGCAACAATAACTTGCTTTGCGCGGATATGTTTGGCGAGAAGAATATTTTTTCGTCTTTCAGGTAAAACGCGAACAACATTTTTCTGAACAGCGACGGGATCGGTATGCCGGAGATACCCTGATAATCCAGCGATTCGCCTGGCGCAGAGCCGGAAATGTCGGTCACAGCCAAGTTGTTCGGTACTATCGCGTAGCGATATTTTTCCTGACCGTAATAAATGTCGGGGTACTTCACGGAAAACCCAACATCCGAAGTCATGTTCAAATCGCGCAAGTACCAAACGATAGGAATGCCGGCATCCTGAGCGGCCGGCGAGATGACCGCGCCGTAGCCATGGGTATAGCGCAAATGGGTGTTTTCCCAGTTTTGCGCCTCCTTGGGTAATTTATCGATATTGACTTCACGGGCTGCCAGATTGACCTGTTGATGATGTCCGTTAATAAAATAACGGTCTTCATCGACAGTCGGAAAGCCATAATAAGGCCGAATGCCTTGTAACTGCATATAGCTGTCAATCAGAAATTCGCGATCCCATACCGGAATATTTTCGAAATGTTTTTTGGTTGACCAAGCTTCTATATCTTTGGTGGCGTCCAGATTGACCTGGAAATCGACGGTTTTAATATTGTTTAAATCGAATGCCGCCATGGTGGCATCAATGTTATGCCGAATCGAATCACCTTCGGTGCGGGTAAAATTAGGTTTGACGATAAATTTTTCAATCAACTCAGGTAGGGTGTGAGAGCCTTGCAGGCCCCAAACGGCTAAAAACCCCAATGAGGCAACGATAATCGGCGTTTTACTGCGATGCCTCTCCGACAGCGCGTAAAAAACTACCGATATGGCAATGGCCAAAAAGAACAAGACCTCAAGCCAAATCATTGGCAACTTGTAACGCAATTCGACAAAACCGGGGCCAAAAAACACCGGTTCGTTACCCCCTGAATATAACAAGGCGAAGCGTTCCAGTAAAAAACCCCAGACCACAAACAACACCACAAATGCAAACAGCACCGTCAAATGGATCTTCGCACCCAGTGGAAATTCCTTGCTTTGATTGGGGACAAATTCATGCTCCATCCAATACAGCACGCCGGTCGCCAAAAACACAATAACCGCTGTGGTTAACAACTCCTTCTGAATCAGCATGTAAATCGGATAGGAAAACATGTAGAAGCTGACGTCGTTACCATATACCGGATCGACGATGCCCGATGCGCTGCCGAAGAAAAACAGCAGCGCCTGCTCCCATTGCAAATAGAACGGCACAGCAATAACTACGGCGAGTAGCAGTGAAATGGGAGTATAGATACGAGCCGAACCACTCATAAACACATCGGCAAAGCGTTGAAAACGCCGACGCTTGGAATTGTCCATCAATATTTCATCGGGCGGGTTCAGGCCCAGGTAGCGAGAGGCAATCCAGAAGTGAAATAAAAAAACAGCAAAGAAAAACGCAGTAACCGCACCGGAGAAAATAAATCGGTAGAGTAATTTCAACCAAAAGTAAGCTTCGAATTCCAGCGAACGGAACCACCATAAATCCACGAAAAAATCGAGAAACACGAAGTAGAACGCGACATATAGCACAATAGCAGTTGCGAGGGTCGCTAAAGTGATCGCCGGCAACAGTTTCCAGTTACGCATAATTTCCTCTTTACTTAGATATCCGAGCGCCTACTTGCGGAACACGCCGCCAAACTATGGTCGGCAATGTCCCCTTAACATCAATGGCTGAGCATTCTAACACCCAAATCCGGATTGTGATTGTCCGGTTGTTGGCTGGGTTGCCGAGTTGTTTGCCGTGGGGAAAATGGCAAGATCAATCCGATACTAAATAGCTGATGGTCCCGGTCAAATGACAGGAAGGGGAGACGTGCCAACTGAGATCAACGACAGTAGGTCGCAAATTTTGCCGGATTTTAGATGGCGCAGGATTGTGCGCAATTCGCTTTGGTCATAACAATATAAGATTGCTTTGCATCACCGTCATAACTCAAGACACGATGCGGCAGTTTCACGCGAGCCTATAGCAAAACGCCGCTGTCGAGGCTTTAGCACGACAGCGGCGTTGGTCTGATGCAGAGCAGTTAGCGCTTACTTTTTGAACATCGCCATGATCCGCTGGCGATTGGCAAAGCCGACATAACTCAAGCCGCCTAGTATCAAGCCATACAGCAATTGCCCAATAAAAGACGGCTGATTTCCGGCTGCTTCCGCTTTCGCAGCGGCGTCGCCCGTATTCAGCGGGGGAGGCGGTGGCGGCACAAAAGCTACTTGCTTTTTATTACTGATATCCGGCAAACCTAAGCTCTTCCAGGCATCGTAATCTTGCCAGGCCGGGTATTTACCTTGCCAGAATTCTCTGGTGAAGTAAGGCGCCAGGCTCATGCCATGGACTTTGGGGATGCCTTTCTCGTCGGAAAAACCTTTGTAAACCACTAAGCTGATGTCACCACCCTCGCCGATACCGTTAGTAGTGAAGGATTTTTCGACGTGGTCGTGAAACATCCAGACGCCTTGACCAAAACTGTTCAAGCCATCGTCAACACCGCTTAATTCCAGATCGATACGCTGGGCGGGTACCATGCCATGTACGTCGCGTTTGATATAGGAGTTCGGGCCGTTATCGACACCATCGTAATGCGTCACCATAGGCTTGTGGCCATGAATATGCATCGCAAAGGCTTCCTCGTGACCGTTCAATATCCGCAGCTTCACCTTTTTATTTTCTTCCATCAGGATCAGTGATTCCCGCAATGTGTAAGGGAATGAACGACCATTCAGCATGAAATAATCGGGACTAGCGTCGGTAATGTCGTATTCCTGGTTCATGCGCCTGGCAACGATCCGCGGATCATTGGCGGATCGCACCATTTCATGCAATTCCTTATCTACCGATTGATAGTGCAGATCGTACTCGGCCGCATATTTTTCTTTGACCGCCACCGATGGATGGCGAACCTGTCCGTTGCCGACGTTGAAAACCTGTACCCAGTTGTTGGGGCGATTTTCCTCGACCACAAACATACCTTGCAAACCCATCGGAATATGAGTGTGTGGCTGTACGTGGCAGTGGTAATACATGGTGCCGGGTTGGCGCGGTTTGATCACATAGGTTTTGCTCTGGCCGGGCAACACATCCATCTGGCCGGTTTGACCGACACCATCGTTGCCTTCGCCGCTATGATCCATGTAAGGATGATCCACTCCATGCAAGTGGATTGAGTGTGGAAAGTAATGGCTGTTTTCCAGCACCAACCACACAATATCGCCTTGTTCGACCCGGATAGTTGGCGATGGCGCGCGCAATAAAGGATTGGCCACCGGCTCGTACAAGCTCAAGGTAGACATATCCCGAGTTTTCGGTGCGTATACCCAGAAAGTCGGTTGAATGCCGGGGGCAATGTCAAAGGTGGTGGTGGGGTCTTTCATGTCCGGAGAATGGCCGTTCAATTCGGCAATTTCCAGCTTGATAATATAGTGGTCGGGGTCGCCGTCGCCGTCCATATCTTCGCCGAGCGTAATGGCATCGGCAGCGAGTTGTGTCTCCATTAAGGTAGACATTGAAATATTATTGGTGCCTTTAACAAAAGCAGCGATTTCAGCAGGATTATCGGGGTTACACATCCGTGATTCTTGTATTTCGACTCCGTCGATCACTTGCGCATCACGCCACTTGGCATCGGTAAATTCGGAACAAACTTCCTCTGCCGCACCCATCTTGACGCTATTGGTCGCCGGTAGTTTGTCTACCGCCGCCACAGCCCATTGCGACGCCGGAAGCAGCATGGCGCCACACAGAATGGGGATAACCTTTTTATGCATACAAAACCTCATAAAACAGACGAATTGACGGAAGCCTTAATAAGGTTTCCGAATATCAGAAAAGCCAGATACTGTAACCAGAACCCATGGGTAAAGTACAGTAAATATTTAATGAACTCGCGACAATCCTGACCGTTATTACTTAGCTGCCAAACGATGTAATTCTGGAAGGCGGCTAATGCCTTATAATTCCATGACGAGCGATTATTGCCAGTCAATCAGCCTCATTTTTGCAACAGACCACTCAGTCAGATTATGCCCAGCATCAGAGTATTGCTTTGTTTGATTTTCATTTTTTTAGTTCACGGCAGTTTCGCCTGGTTGAACAATCAGCCACAAGACGCTGGCACGGACGTGCCCTCCGGCAAGTTGATGAGCCTGTCCTTTGCGCCGTTTCGGGAGGGCTTTAGTCCGCTGGAAGAAAAATTCCCGTTGCCGGAACATATCGATGAAGACTTGCGTCTGCTGGCAGACAAAACGGAATGCATCCGCACTTACTCCAGCCTTGGCGGCCAGCAACCCACTCCGGCGTTAGCTCGCAAACACGGATTGAAGATGATCCAGGGCGCCTGGCTGGGTTACGGTTACAAAGACAACAGTAATGAAGTTAATGCGTTGATCAAATCGGCCAATGAAAACCCCGACGTGGTGAAACGAGTGATCGTCGGCAACGAAGTGCTATTGCGCGGCGATATGGATGTCGACAGGCTAATCGGCTACATCCGCGAGGTGAAGAAAGCGGTCAAGCAACCCGTGTCTTATGCCGACGTGTGGTCGATGTATATGAAGTACCCCAAACTGATCAACGAAGTGGACTTCATCACCATTCACATCCTGCCGTATTGGGAAGATGAACCCATTTCGGTGGAGAATGCCTCGCAGCATCTGGAAAAAATTGTCAAACAGGTGGAAGACGAAGCCCGTGGCATCGCGCCCGGCAAACCTATATTGATAGGAGAGTCCGGTTGGCCCAGCGCCGGCAGACAGCGCGGCATGGCCATTCCCGGCGTCGTCAACGAAGCCAAATTCATTCGCGGCATGATCCAGGTCGCCAATCGCCACGGCTTTGATTACAACATCGTCGAAGCCTTTAACCAACCTTGGAAAAGTGAACTGGAAGGCGTGGTGGGGGCCAACTGGGGCTTGTTTTCTGCGGACCGCGAACCGGTATTTCCGTTGACCGGCCCGGTCAACGAAGCACCCAATTGGCCGATCCGCTTTGCCGTCGCCACGCTGATCTGGCTGTTGGCAATCGCGAGGTATTCCAAAAAGCTGGAGCAAGCCTCGCTGATCCGCATGTTGGCGTTTTTCACCCTGGCGCAAGTCTTCAGCGTTTGCCTGGTGACATTGGCCGATTTTCTCTGGTACACCAGTTACAGCACTTGGCAAAGGCTTTATACCGTAGCCCTGGTGATCGCGAATACGATTCTCGGCGCGCTGCTGCTTGAACGTGGTAGCGATATTTTGATCGATAAACCAGGCAGCATTAAGTTGGCCAATAGCTTGAGAGCCGGTTATCTAATCTTTATATTGCTGGCGCTTTATAAAACCTACGGACTAGCCATGAATGGGCGCTATTTGAGCTTTCCGATCGAGCAGTTTGCCATTCCGGCTTTTGGGGTGTTCGGTTTGATTGCTTGCCTATGGCTAAAGGAGCGTAAATTCAATGGCCGAGTTTTGGCGTTTGACAGTCTAATTGGTGGGAACTTGCAAAGCCGCCGTGATCGATTCTTGGCTTATTTACTGAGTTTTGGCGCTATCGCGCTGATATTCGGGGAAGCCAAAGCCTTTATGGATGGCCGGGATTTCATTCAAGCTCACCCTGGCTTTTCAGAAGGCCTACCCTTTGCGCTGAGCTACACCTTGTACAACCAACAATTGCTTGGCTGGCTGGCTTGTTTGCTTATGCTGTCCTTGCCGTTCTGGACTAAGCATCGCAGTAAACAGGACGCTTAAGTTTTACGTTAACGGGTATGACGCCGTAATACCTGTTTTTCAACCCGAAAAGTCGTTGTTATATTGAGTGACAGTTTGCCGCGCGTCAATTTGTCACATTTTCAAAACGCGCTTCCAGCATTAAACTGTATGCAACTCTTATGTATGCGCTCCCTCTCCTAAAGGGTAAAGAGTTTTAATATCCTTCCTCAATGCGGCCCTTGGGCCGCATCTTTTTTCTGGATGAGGTTGCTGTCTATGGAACGAAACTACTATTCAACTACGTCAACTTTCGTGCACCCTAACGAACTCAATTGGCGCACAGCTTTTCATGAAGCCGGTCATGCCGCGGCTATCCATCTTGGCAATCGCCAAAAACAATTACCTCCGGTATTTTTTGAAATACATGTCAAACGGCCCGTTAACGCTTACGACGATTTTTTTGCGAAAGTCGTAGACGGTAACTTAATCCAAAACTTGCCGATTGCTGTCGTGGAAAGCTTTAACGACTTATCCGACGATAATCAGCAGCACGCCTGTCAACGCGCTTACGAAGCGGATGTTGTCAACTTATTGGTTGGGCCTTTGGCGGAAGCCAAATACGTGTCCATTCGCGATGACGAAGTTTTTAATATCAATCTAATAAGTTTCAATGCCTTACATAACTACGGCGGCTGCAGCGATCTGGAAAAGGCGCTCAGTTACCTGGATCACTTCATCGCGTCAAAAAGTCAGCGGGAAGAGAAAATGCAGGAATTGTTGCTTCAGGCTTTTCGCTTTATCGACAATCGCCGCCACTGGAAATGTATCCTTAATTTAGCCCACTATATCCTGGACAGTCAGCAGGAAATCATCTCCTGCGATGAGGCAATAGGCATATTCGACCGTTGCCTGACAGCCAATACACCGTTCAGATCGGTTAGCTATCCATTTTTATTTGGCTGAGAGTAAGCGAACAGATTGCTCCGTTGTGGGGAGTGCGTTTGTAGAGGCGATGCTAAAAGACTAACTTTTTGCGCTAGATAGTAAGTGTTCTAAAAGAGCCGCCAAAAAAGTGGGGACTCGTAAAGATTATCGTTCGAACACCGTACAGCGATTGCGCCCACCTTGTTTGGACTGATAGAGCGCCTGATCGGCTCGCACGAACACATCGTCATGCATGTCGCCGTCTATAAACTCACTGATACCGCAGCTCAGAGTTAGATTGATATTTTCGCCGTTAGAATTAAATCCGCAGCTTTTAATCATCTTGCGGGTGTTTTCCGCCATTTCCAGCGCCTGAAGTGCACTAGTGTTGGGCATCAGCATGACAAATTCCTCGCCGCCGTAACGGGCAACGAAGTCCGTTTCCCGGCAGTTGTTCAACAATAGCTGAGCCACCAAAGCCAGGGTTTTATCGCCGGACTTGTGGCCGTAGGTGTCATTGATTTGCTTGAAAAAATCAATATCCCAAATGATCAGCGCTAGCGGCGCTTTATAACGCTTCCAACGTTTCAATTCCATTTCCGCACGATTGTTATATGCCAGACGATTCGGTAATCCGGTCAAGGAATCGCTTAGGGCTTTGTCGTGCTCTATTTTAAGTTTAACGCGCAGGGTCTCGGTCTCAGTTTCCAGCTCCTGTAATTTTTGCGTCATTGAGTCAATTTTTTCTTGCGCATCCCGCTGCCTTTCATCCTCTATTTGTTTATGCTCAAGTAACCGCTCCAGCAAACGATCAAGATGCTCGGCTGTCTGGTTCTTCAGCAAATCGAGTTCTTCAGCCGCCTGTGTCGAGTCCTTTAGATTACCGACTTGCCTGTGAATTTCGGTGTTCATAATCTCGCGATCATCAATCAACGCGCGATTAGCTTGCCCGGCGGTTTCTACGTCTTGGCCGAGCTCGTCCAGTCTCTCGCTTAAATCGCCGAGAAATACATCGATACCTTTCTGCTCGGAGGCGCTGTAATCCTTGATGTTCAGCAACAATGTAATCGCTGAGTCGATGACTTTCTTATACGAATCCTCGCTGAGATTAGCTCTGACCCGTTGCTTTAATAGCGACGTCTGCTGCTGAAAACGTAAAGGCACCTCAGTTTCGCCAAGCAGTTCATCCAAACGCTCCAGCAAATAGTTGTGTTGTGACTCAGTAGCATCGTCTTCCCCGACGCTCACATTCTGCTTGGCTTGCTTGGAAATGTGTAACAAAGTTTTAGAAACCGCTTGCAACTCAGGCAGTAGTTCCTGCGCATTCGCGCCGCTGCGCAATTTTGCACCTATTGCCAGAAGATGGGGCTCCAACAACTTGTGGCTGCCTTGGCAAAAAATCAGCAGCTGAATAACGAGCTTGTATAAAAACTTTTCGTTATCGAGTGGCGCGGAATAAGGGTTAGCAGTTGCCATGAATCAGACTTGGTTACACGACAACGCAGCGGTTACGGCCGGTTTGTTTGGCGCGGTACAAACCTGAGTCGGCTCGATTGAAAATCGATTCGTTAGTGTCGCCATCGATAAATTGGCTCATTCCGCAGGATAAGGTGATCGACACTTTGTTGCCATTGGCATTGAAGCTACTGTTTTCCAGGGTTTTTCGAAGCTTTTCCGCGATCACCAAGGCGGATTTGGCATCAGCGCCGGGTAATATCATCACAAACTCCTCGCCGCCGAAACGCGCCACGAAATCGGTTTCCCGGCAGTGTTTGAGTAATAATTCGGCTATCACAATCAGGGCCTTATCCCCGCTTTTATGGCCGTAAGTGTCGTTGATGCTCTTAAACAGATCCACGTCCCAAACCATTAGTGTCATCGGCGATTTATGCCGTCGGCAACGCGCCATCTCATCTGCCAATCGATCCTCGAACGCCAACCGATTGGGCAGATTAGTCAACGGATCGCGGGTCGCGCGATGTTGGGCCAGATCCAGTTTCGAGCGCAACTCAGAGGACTCGGACTCCATTTCCCGCAACCTTTGCGACAGGATCTGCATGTCCCGTTGGGTTTTATCGCGTTCCTGCTGTTCCTGGAGATTGTGTGCTTGGATCTGTTGCGTGATAGTGGTTAATCGACTGCTGACAATTTGCTTCAGCGGCTCAAGCTGCGTCGCGTTCTCAGACTTTTCGCGTAGCTCCATAATTTGCTCGGATACCGCTTGATCCAGCAGATTGCGCTTTTTAACCCTTATTTCGTTGGCGGCGTTAACGCCGGTCGCTTTTACACCTAACTCGGTTAATTGCTCGGTCAATTTCGACAAAAATGCCGCCATCTCCTGCTGTTCGGATTCCAAATGTTTTTTTATTGCCAACAGCAATGCAACCGTATCGTCAAAAATAGGCCCTAAGGCTTGATCGGCATGCAGCCGGTTTTTGATCTTTTCGGCGTCTTCGGCAAAAACCAACGGAATTTCCGCATTGTCCAACAGACGAACCAGTTGAATATTGATGGCTTTAGCATCCGCTCCGGTTAGCTCCAAAGCCAAGTCCATGTTGGCAAGCGGCTTGTTGCCCTCTATAAGCTCCAACAATGCCAGATAAAAGGCCTGATTGTTACTGAACAGGCGGTTTTCGTATTTTTCGCGAATCTCATCAAGCTGATCCGAGTGTTGGGGATATTGTTTGCCAAGAAACTCGAACAGCAATGAAGCGTCCATGAGCGAAGGCTCAGGCGATTCTTCCAGCATTATCAGCGCATTAGAAAAAGCCGATAGCTCTTTCTGCAATTGCTGACTTTGCAGGCCGCTTTTTAATAAATTGCGAATACGGTTTAAGTGAGGATCAAGTTGCCGATTCAGGCCTTTTACGGCCAGCGCAAAACGGACGATGGTTTTGCATAACAACTCTTCGTTGGCTTTGTATTGTTTTTCAGTGTGTTCCTGGTCGTCCAACAGCTTGAGGTATTTTTCCTTCCATCTGTCCGGCCCCTCATCCTTGTTTTTAAAAAAAACCATGAAACGTGCCCTAATTCTTAAATTCTTAGTCGCTTGATTATAGACTATCGTTGAATTTGTGAAGAATATCCTACAATCAGCATTCGCCCCTCACGTCCTTGTGCGGCAATTCATTAGTGGGGTGTTTATTTTTTCTGGCTCTCTTGTGCGATCAATTGGTTGACTACGGTCAACATGTTGGCTTGAGATTTGGCCGATTGAGCGGTGACTTTGTATTTGCCGTTGACAATCAGCGCAGGTACGCCACTGATACCGTAACGAGGACCGGTAGATTCGGCTTGACGCAGCTTGGCATCGACCAAAAATGAGTTAAAAGCACTGCGAAAATCCTCGTCCTTAACGCCATGATCTGCAAAAAACTTAGCCAGTTCGTCTTCGCTGACTAATTTTTGCTTCTTGTTCTGAATCGCATCGAACAGATCGGCGTGGACTTTATCCAAAATGCCTAAAGCTTCGGCCGTAAAATAGGCCTTGGCATGCTTGCCCCACAGATCGCTGAATACCGCCGGCTGACGGATAAACTCAACATTGGCGGGTTTGGTTTTCAGCCATTCCACCATAGACGGCTCCAGGCTATAGCAATGCGGGCAGCCGTACCAAAAAAACTCGATCACTTCGATCTTGTCCGGATTTTGTACCGGCTGTGCCGGCGTTATGGCTTCGTAACCGCCTTCTGCATTTACCAGCGAAGAAAAGCCCAACAGTCCCAACAATGCGATTATTTTTAACATCAACGTTCTCCGTAATAATGTATTCCCGATAAAAAACCATGTTTACACGCAGATGCGTAAACAATTTGACAAAAAATCGAACGTATTCGCCCAGTCAATGACTGGTCCGCACCTCGTCAGCCCTCACTCCGTAACATTCAAGCAAGCGCGGTTCTGTAATCTAACTCAATCTGTTGTGGAGCTGACCTTATCCAGTTTTCAAGGCAACGCTTCCGCGCCGGCCTTCAGGAAGAGAGCTTTCAGAACGAGGAAGGCAGGTTGCGACAAGAACGAGGAAGAGAATTTAATCCTTGTGAATCAAGGACTGGATCAAATCCGGCAGAGCAGCAACTCCGCCGGATAACGAAGGCTTATTTCATCGTGGAGATGTAATAAGCAACCGCTTTAATATCCTCGTCAGTCATTTTGGTGGCGATCATGTGCATCATGTTCTCCCGGTTGTTGCTGCGGGCACCGGTTTTGAAATCAGTCAGACTTTTAATCAGATAATCGGCGTGCTGCGAATGCAGGGACGGGAATGAGGCCGGTTTATTGCCTTCAGCATAAGGGCCGTGGCATGCCACGCATGCCGACACTTCGCGACTGATATTGCCGTTACGGTATAAGTCGCTACCTTGCGTAATTAAGGCATCCAGTGCGGCTTTTTCTTGCTCAGGGGTTTTTGCGGGCGCATCGTCGTCATCATTCGCCGGCAGTTTGGGCGCCGGATTGGTGGAAATTTTGTTGCCGGCATAATAACTGGCAAGCTCTTGAATTGTTTGCTCGTCAAGGCCCGCCGCCAATGGCGCCATCATCGGGGCCAAGCGTGCGCCACTCTTGAAGGCTTGTAACTGTTTGACCAAATAAGTTTGGTGCTGGCCTGCCAATTTTGGAAACGCCGGCATCGTGCTGTTACCGTCTTCGCCGTGGCAGCCCGCGCAACTGGCGGCTTTGGTTTTTCCGGCGCTGGCGCTGGCATTACCTTGCGCGTTTACATGGCCGGCAGCAGTTGCCAACAACAAAGAGATGGAAACAGTCAGCAATTTTTTTATCATTATGGGCCCCTGCTCAGGAAGGTTGATCGACATTAAGCAAGCTGATGGCAGCCGCCGGACGTTATAATGCCCGGATTCTAACCGATTTATAAACACTAAGCGAGACTGTGATGAATCCCATCTACCACCAAGCCAAGTTCATCAACAGCGCTCCCAAACTGAAGGACGCGCCGCCCGACCAAGGCATGGAAATCGCTTTCGCCGGCCGCTCCAACGCCGGTAAATCCAGTGCAATCAATACGCTGGTGCAACAAAATGCCTTGGCCCGCGTCAGTAAAACCCCGGGCCGTACCCAATTGCTGAATTTTTTTGAAATAGACGCCCAACGCAAACTGGTCGACCTGCCCGGTTATGGCTACGCCAAAGTGCCGGAGGCCATCAAAAAAGATTGGCGGCAGATGATGGAAAGCTACTTACACGACCGCCAAGCCCTGTGCGGCATCGTCCAGGTCATGGACATTCGTCACCCGCTCACCGATTTCGATTGGCAAATGGTTGAATGGTGCGAACATCGCAAACTGCCCTTGCACATTCTGTTGACTAAATCCGACAAGCTGAAATTCGGCGCGGCCAAGACTACGTTATTGCAGGTGCAACGGGATTTGAGTCAGGCTGATATTGTGGTGACTTTGCAATTGTTTTCCGCATTGAACAAAGTCGGCATTGACGATGTGCACCAGGTTTTGGATGAGTGGTTTGGGTTCAGGAAGATGGTGGTGTCGGAGGAGTAGGCTTCGCTGTTCTGACGAGAAACCCAAAGGTACGTTCGGTAGACTTTCAACTTCAAACGTAAGTTGAAACGGTCCAAAAACAACGCGAAGTATTTTACAACCCACCGCGAATGCAGTTATCGCCCGTTCTGTTTAATGACGAATCAGGGCTGTCAATGTCGGTCAAGGATATGCCCAGATAATTGCTGATTTCGTTGCTTAACGGGCTAATCGGCGCGGCGAGATTCTTAATCCGATCATAATCTGCCCTTAATTCTGTTTTAAGCCAGTCTCCCTAGAATTTGCCGCAACTGAATAATTTCCCAACAAGGAGTCATATATGTTCAGAGTGACAAAAATCATGTTGATCGGTTTGTTGTTTTCTTCAGCGGCTTTGGCCGATGACGATTGGGGCGAGCATCGCCATCATCGGCACCACCATCACGGTCACGGTTATGGACGCGAGTATTACCCTGCTTACCCTGTGGAGCGGGTGTATGTGCCCGAGCGAGTAGTGGAATATGTGCCCATGCAACAGCGCTATTACGCGCCGCCGCCACCCCCGCCAGTTAGATATGGCGGTTACGACCAGCGTTCTCCGCAAGGTCTGGTCGGTGGTTTGGTCGGTAGTGCGATGGGTTATGAAATGGGTCGCGGTGACCCATTGGCGGCCGGTATTGGTGCTGCGGCCGGTTCGTGGATTGGCAATGGGATGAATAGATAATGACGAAGCTAACAGTCTGTTCAGTTACTGTCGCTTGTCTTTTGGTATCGGCTTGCGCTTCGCAAACCGGCTGGACGCCAACCGTCGATGCTTACAATAACCCAAATTCTTACCGCTTGAATCAGGATATGCATGAGTGCCAGCAATTGGCATCGCAAGCGTCCGGAGGTACTGCGAAGGAAGCCGCGATAGGCGCCGGCGTTGGCGGCCTGATTGGCGCGGCCGGCGGCGCCGCTTTGGGCGCAGTGCTCGGCAGCCCTGGAAAAGGCGCGGCTATCGGTGCAGCTGCCGGCGGTATCGGTGGTGCGTCCAAACAAGGTATTCAATCCGAAGACCGCTATAAAAACGCCTACAACAACTGCTTACGCCAACGCGGCCATCGAGTAGTTAACTGAGCAATCCGTCAGGATAAACCGGCTCGGCAATCTCGTCTGAATTTTTCAACTCTATCCATTGAAGACTGCTTGTTTAAGCAGTCTTCCACGCGGAGAAACAGTTATGTTCTTAAACACGGTATCGGGTTTTTCAAGCCGATTTAGCCTCAACGTGCGGCGATGGCATACAGTTATGCCGCTGATGTTTATTAGTCTACTTAGTGCCTGTTCCAGTGTGCCGACGTTGCAACGCACTGACGATCAAGCCGTGCTGACCGGTACGACTAAGACCACTTACACCAAATCTTATAAAGTCAAAGGTAAAACTTATTCCCCGCTGCAGAGCGCGCTAGGGTACAAAGCACAGGGATTGGCTTCCTGGTATGGCGCAGAATCCGGTAACTTTACTGCCAACGGCGACCGCTTCGATCCGCGCGGCATGACGGCGGCGCATAAAACGCTGCCGATTCCCTCTAAAGTTCGGGTTACCAATCTGCGTAACGGCCGTTTTGTGGATGTGGTAATCAACGACAGGGGGCCATTCAAGGCTAATCGACTTATCGATCTGTCCCAGGGCGCGGCGGAACAGATCGGTATGCACGGATTAGCGGAAGTGACGGTGGAATATTTGGGAAGTTAGGCAGCTCAGTGCATGTTGCTGCGCTTTGCACCGAAGCGACTTGCGCTATGGCGATTCTGTAAAGCGGTGGACTATATGTTTTTATGCCTTTCTTCCACCATCGCGTCGATATACTGCATCACCTCGGCGCTGGCGGCCTCGGCCAGTTGCATTTGCCGAATGATCTCATCAAGCATGCCTGGATCATCCACCCATTTGGATCGAGAGACTTCATAAGCCTTTTGCGTCGTCCTATGCACCTCGGCATGCGGCTGATTCAATTTGGCGTAAGCGCTGGTCGAGCGGAATTTTTCATAGCCCAGTCCTTCGTAATACCACTTTCCTAACCGGCAATTATGGTTGTCTACCATGATGGCTTGGTGATGCGGACACTCGCTGAAGGTTTCTATCGCCACATAGCCGTTTTGTTTGTAAACCACATGATCCAGTTTGGCCAGGACGCCGAAGGATTTGTCTTTTGCATAAGAAATGTAATCGACCGAAATTTTTGCCGACTGCGAGAGATTGGAAAACTGCTGGCGGAACGAGTTGACCTGAGCCAGTATCTCTTGCGACAGCGATGACGAACTTTCTGCCTCGATTTGCATTTGTTCGACCCGTTTATTAAACGATTTTAATGTTCTGGAGACTTCCAAAGCGGCGTTCTTGGTATGCTCGGAGAGATTTTTGACTTCGTCCGCGACTACCGCGAAGCCCCGTCCATGCTCGCCGGCGCGTGCCGCTTCTATGGAGGCGTTTAAGGCCAGCAGGTTGGTTTGATCGGCAATTCCGGTAATCATCGATAAGGATTCAGTAATTTTTTTGCTGTCGTTAATCAGCGCACCGATCACATCCGACACCGAATGTACATTGGCATTGATGTCGGACAGGGAGTTGCTGATGGTTTCCACTGCCGATAGGCTGGCGTTGGCGTTTTCACCCGTTTCCACAGCAATATTTTCTACTTTCTGCATTTGCTCGGTGATATTGAGCAAGTCGCTCTGATTACCTTTCAGATTGTTGAGCAGATTGTTGGTGTTGAGCGCATGCAGACCGGCCGATAAACGCCGCTTGATCGTCAATTTGTCGTTTTCATCCATTAATTTGATGGCGTCGTTCATATTCTTCGCCGACTTTTTCAGTATGCCCGGAAAGCCGTCAACCAAGGCATAACGGTCATAATTGCCTTCGGCTGCGTGCTGGAAACAGGAGTTCATTTCTTTGAAGTAAGACTCCATGATGTCCAAGGTCTCATTGAGCTCCCAGGCTATTTTGCCGACTTCGCCCATGCCTCGCGTTTTGGTGACGCGATGATAGAGTTGGCCTTGATTTGTGTGTCTCAGCACTTCTTCTATACGCTCTAATACCAGCAGGCATTGTTTGCCGGCGTGCCAGGCATCCAGAGCTATCACCGGCAACGGCAGCAGCAAGCCAAGCATGAGCCAGGAAAAGCCATGCGTTATAAGCGTGTAGACGAATGCCGCAACAGTAAAAAATATAACGGCTGCCACCGCATAATTCAGCTTGGTTCTTAAAAACGGAATATTGGCATTTGAATTCATGGCTTACACTCCGTTGGGCTTGTAAAGGCTTAGCACCAGGCTGTTGTAATTTTTAGCGCCGGATTGCTGAACCACGTCAAATAGGTATTCCAGCGATTTATCCGGGGCATCTTTGACTGAATGGCGTTTCTCGATGGCCAACATTTCCTGATAAATCGGTATGATGACCCCCAGTGCGTTACGGGGCGGATTACGGCGCACCGAATAGTAACCCTGCAATTTACCGTCCTTGTCATAATCCGGCGTAATGTTGGCAAATACCCAATAATATCCGCCATCCCGGCATAGATTTTTGGCAAACCCGAAAAACTCATCACCGGCTTTTAATGTATTCCACATAAATCTAAACACGCCGCGCGGCATATCCGGGTGTCTGATGATGTTGTGTTGTATGCCCAGCAATTGGTGTTCCGGATAGCCGGCGATTTCCATAAAAATGCGATTAGCGTAAGTGATCCGCCCAGAGGTGTCGGTCTTGGAAACGATAAAATCATCGTCCGCGAGTTTTTTTTCGTTATTGTTAGGCGTGATAGTCGGCTTCATATTCCGTACCTTAATTTGGGGCTATTGGTGGTCAGTCCTGGCATATTTTGCGCGAAAACCGGATGAGCTTGATCGTGGCCGCATCGGACATTGGTTCGATCCGGGATTCTCATAGCCGTGCATATTGTGGGGTATTCGCTCGCCACACAAGATTAGCTCAATTGAGCAAATTAATCAGAAGGCGCTTGATTGAAGTGGCTTCGAAGGGCTTGTCTAGTATGGCGGAGACTTCGGATTTTTCGATGGCCGCCAGGCGGCTTTCATTTTGCTCGCTGGTGACCATCAAAATAGGTACCGAGCCGCGTTCGGAATGGTTGCGAATGTGATCGACCAGTTGTAGGCCATCCATCTGCGGCATGTTGTAGTCGGTGACTACCAGATCGAAATACTGCTGATTGAACATTTGCAGCCCTTGTTTGCCGTCATGAGCGGTCACAATTTGCCCAACGCCAATATTTTCGAAAACCCGGGTCAAGTATTTCAACGAGAATTCGCTGTCGTCTACCAGCAGCACGCTCAGGTCCTCTATGTCCAGATGGGTGAGGTTAAGTTTTTCCGGACGAACATATTCCAGCGTGGAATGCAGGGCGGTTTCCAGGGCCTGACGGGTAAACGGCTTGGGTAATATGGCGATGGCGCCGGCCTGGCGGATCGGTTCCAGATATTTGATATTGGTCTCGCTGGAAATCAGCAAAAAGGCCATTTCGTAGGATTCGTCGTGTTTGCGAAGCGAGGTTACCAACTCCACGCCGGTCATGTCGGGCAAATACATCGAGCTGATAATCAGATCGGGCCGGGAGTGCTGTAAACGCTCGAACAACTCCGCGCCGGTATTTAGGCAGGTAATGTCGTTGATATCGCAAGCATGTAAAAAATGGGAGATGATTTGCTGCTGAGTATGTGACGGTTCGACGAGAAAAACCTGAAGATTGGCAAGCTGATAGTCTGTCATGGATTAGTGGTTTTTCATGCAGTATAGGGTTAAGCCGATATGCGCTTGTTTGGCAAAGTGCTTGGCTGCGGTGAAGTCCTCGCGCGTTAAGGGTAGTCCATGAATAGAATGGTCGCAATAAATGAGGCCCACGGTCTTTTTCTCCGCATAAACCGGGAAAACAAAGCACTCGTATTCGCCGATATGCTGGCGGATTTGCGGCGTGTAAAGCTCGCGATGCTGCTGGGGAAACAGCCAGACGCCTTCTTGCTGTTGCAAGGCGTGAAACAGTAAGTTCGCGGAGGCTTCGGAATTGTAAATGCGAATTTTTTGGTCAAGCCCGATTTTATGCCAGCCTAAGGAAAATTTTTCGTTTAGCGTCTGCTTATCCGGACTGAGCAGCATGAACAAAGTTCTGTCCATTTCCACGCCGCGATGTATGCCTTCCAGTACCATTTCAAACAGGCCGTTTAGATCGATTTGCCCGCTGATGTGGCTACTGATGTCTTGCAAAATTTGAAATTGCAGCTGTTTCTTGTCGGCCTTTTCCTCTTCAGCGTCTTCGAATTTGGCGATGATGGCTTCGGTGCTGATGAATTTGGAGGCATCGTTGGCGCCAAACTGGCGGGCGATATGTACGGCTTCCGAGGTGTTTTTGTCGATCTTTGTTTTCAGGGTTTCCGTTGGCAGGCCGGTGAATGCCGCGACTTTCTGCAGACAAGTCCGCATGGCATCGGAGTCGCGGCCGGCTTTTAGAGCCAAGCAAATCTGATGCCCTAGTTGCACCATTTGCACCCGTTTTTCCGCGGAATCCGGCTTGGCGATGGCGTCTTCTATCAGGCCGCCCAGGCTCCAGGATTTGCTGAGTTTTTTGCCTAAGTCCTGCAAGGTAAAGCCCAGCACCTTTTTCTCGGCTTCGCGATTGTTCAGGCCGCTTTTTTCGATTTGCTCATGGACTTTTTTGGATTGCGGATTGCCGGAGCACCAGAAGGCAATGTGGCCGATATTGTGCAGTAGCGCCGCGACAAACACTTCCTCGGGCGAGGTATCGCCCATGCTGAGCGCCAAATCCTTGGCCTGCACGGCGGCATGCAAGGCTAACGCAATTTCTCGATTAGCCCTGTCCTTGTTGGTGGACGACAGCATCGCTTCGAAAAACGAGCAAGCCAGCGTCAGCTCTCTGATCACCTCCGCGCCCAATACCACGATGGCGCGCGATACGGTGCTCATCTTTTGTTTCGATGGATTGTAGTAAGGGCTGCTGCCCACCTTAAGCAGCTTGGCGGTGAGGTTGGGGTCTTGCAGAATTACCGTCGCCAGCTCGATGGCCCCCTTGTGCCTGTCGTCCAACGCCGCGTAGATATTATGCGCGGTGTTGGAGAAAATCGGCATTTCCTGCACGCGCAGCAGCTCTGTCCATTCGTCCAGAGTTTGCGGTGGCTTTTGTGGGGGAGCCGGATTCATGGCTTACACTACAGGGCTTTGATCTTGGCGTACTGTTCCTTCAGATTCGTCAATGATGATTGTAAACCGGCCAGTTTCTCGCGCTCTTTGTCGATGACTTCCGGCGGAGCTTTGTCGACGAAGGCGGCATTGCTCAATTTGCCTTCGATGCGCGGCAGTTCTTTTTCGATGCGCTGAATTTCCTTGTCCAGGCGCGCCAATTCGGCGTCCTTGTCGATCAAACCGGCCATCGGGATCAGGATTTTCATGTCGCCGACCAGCGCAATCGCCGATTCCGGCGCATTGTCGCCGGGGTTCAGCCAAGTGATGATTTCCAGACGGCCGAGTTTTCGCAAATAGTTTCCAAGCTCTTGCAAATAGACTTGGTCGTTGGCATTGCCGTTTTGCAGCAGCACGTTCAATGGTTTACCCGGCGCAATGTTCATTTCGCCACGAATGCGGCGGATGCCGAGGATAAATTCTTTGACCCATTCAATCTGTGGCTCTGCTATTGGGTCAATTGCATCTGCTTTATCCAGTTCAGGATACGGCTGCAGCATAATAGTTGCTGCGGTGACGCCGGCCAGCGGGCCGACCCGTTGCCAAATCTCTTCGGTGATGAACGGCATGATCGGGTGCGCCAACCGCAACACGGTTTCCAACACCTTCAGCAAAGTTTGGCGGGTACCGCGTTGCAATAGTGCATCGTCGCTTTGCAGCGAAATTTTCGCCAGTTCCAGATACCAGTCGCAGTATTCGTTCCAGGTGAATTCGTAGATCGCTTGTGCCGCTAGATCAAAACGATAGCTTCTAATCGCTTCATTGGTATCGCTAATCGTATGCTGTAGTCGCGCCTTAATCCAGCGGTCAGCCGGGCTGTAACGGCACTCGGCGCAGTCGATACCGTTGTCCTGATCTTCGGTGTTCATCAGCACGTAACGGGCGGCGTTCCACAATTTGTTGCAGAAGTTGCGATAGCCTTCGGTGCGTTGCAAGTCAAAGCGAATGTCGCGGCCGGTCGAAGCTAGCGAAGCGAAAGTAAAACGCAGCGCATCGGTGCCGAACGACTGAATGCCATCCGGGAATTGCTTGCGGGTGGCTTGCTCGATTTTTTTGGCCAGATGCGGCTGCATCATGCCGGACACGCGCTTTGCAACCAAAGCTTCCAAATCAATGCCGTCGATGATGTCGATAGGGTCCAACACGTTGCCCTTGGATTTGGACATCTTCTGGCCTTCGGCGTCGCGGACCAGACCGTGGATATACACTTCCTTGAACGGCACTTCACCCTGGAATTTCAGGCCCATCATGATCATTCGGGCTACCCAGAAGAAGATGATGTCGAAGCCGGTGACCAATACACTGGTCGGGTAATGTTTCGCCAGTTCCGGGGTTTGCTCCGGCCAGCCCAGCGTCGAGAACGGCCATAAAGCCGACGAGAACCAGGTATCCAGTACGTCTTCGTCTTGCTTGAGCGGATAATCGGCAGCCAGTCCGTGCGTGGCGCGGATTTCGGCTTCATTATGGCCGACGTAGGTATTGCCCTGGTCGTCGTACCAAGCCGGAATCCGATGGCCCCACCAGATTTGCCGGGAGATGCACCAATCCTGGATGTTGCGCATCCACTCAAAATAAGTGTTTTTCCAGTTGTCCGGCACGAATTTGATGGCGCCGGTTTCCACCGCTTCGATGGCCGGCTTGGCCAGCGGGGCGATTTTTACGTACCACTGATTGGTCAATAACGGTTCGATCACCGCGCCGGTACGGTCGCCGCGCGGCACCATCAATTTATGGTCGGCGATTTTTTCCAGTAGGCCTTGTGCGTCCAAATCGGCAACGATTTTCTTGCGCGCTTCGAAGCGGTCCAGGCCAATATAGGCGTCAGGAATAATGGTAAAGCCATCATCGTTGCCGCGTATCGCCGCATCGACGGTAAAGATGTTGATCAAGCCGCCATGCGGTAGGTCGGCGATGGCGGATATTTGTTTGTGTCGCGACCAGACTTCGTAGTCGTTGAAATCGTGGGCCGGCGTGATTTTCACGCAGCCGGTACCGAATTCCGGATCGACATACTCGTCGGCAATAATGGGAATGCGGCGGCCGGTTAACGGCAATTCGACGAATTCGCCGAGCAGATGTTTGTAACGCTCGTCGTCGGGATGAATCGCCACGGCCGCGTCGCCGAGCAGGGTTTCCGGACGGGTTGTCGCTACCAGCAAATAACCGGTGCCGTTGGTCAAGGGGTAGCGCATATACCACATCGAGCCGTTTTCTTCTTCCGACAGCACTTCCAGGTCGGAAACAGCGGTGTGCAGCACCGGATCCCAGTTCACCAGACGTTTGCCGCGATAAATCAGGCCTTCTTCGTACAATTTGATGAACACTTCCTGCACCGCATCGGACATGCCGTCGTCCATGGTGAAGCGTTCTTTTTCCCAATCCAGCGACGAACCCATACGGCGTAGCTGGCGGGTGATGGTGCCGCCGGATTCTTCTTTCCATTCCCAGACTTTCTCGATAAACGCCTCGCGGCCCAAATCGTGGCGGGTTTTACCGTCGGCGTTGATGATGCGTTCCACCACCATTTGCGTGGCGATACCGGCATGATCGGTGCCCGGTTGCCACAGCGTGTTGTAACCTTTCATCCGGTGATAACGGGTAAGCGCATCCATGATGGTGTCTTGAAACGCATGCCCCATGTGCAAGCTGCCGGTAACGTTGGGCGGCGGAATCATAATGCAATACGACTCGCCCTCTTGTTTGGCGGCGAAGTAGCCGCTATCTTCCCAAAGTTGATACCAGCGTTGTTCGATTGCGTGCGGGGAATAGGTTTTTTCCATGTTTTTGTTGGATGAGCTTGTGGTGAAAACTAATATGATATTTTAACCGTAAAACGGTTGGGGGGTAGGGGTTTGGGTGGAAAGCTAAAAGAAGGGAAGCCTATTTCACATAGGCTGGCGAAATATACGGAACCATGTAATTGTATGTTGGGCAAGATGAGGCGGCATGAAGTTTGAATTAGAAGTAAGTCTTAGAGGCTCTGCCGACGAAGAATTGTTGGACGATTTACGTCGCAGCGCAAAAGCTCTCTGCCGAGAAACTATCACAATGGCCGAATACGCAGAAGTCGGAAAAGCTCACCCAAGCACAATTCAAAGGAGGTTCGGCTCATGGCCTAAAGCATTGAAGTTGGCTGGGCTCGAACCTAGCAGATCAAAAATAGGAATTTCCGATGATGAACTTTTCGAAAACATTAAGACGTTATGGATAAACCTTGGACGTCAACCAAGATATGGCGAGGTAAAAGCGCCTAGCTCTACGTTCTCAGCTGGAACCTATGAAAAACGATTCGGTTCATGGTTGAAGGCTCTTGGGAGGTTTGTTGAATGGGTCAACTCAGACGCCATAGATCAGCCTCATAAGATTGTAGAAGAGCAAATTACAGCGGACATAGCCATGCAGCCACACAAAGCAAAGCGCCGTACTCGCCGGGAAATATCTGATCGCCAAAGATTCCGAATCTTAGTCAGGGATGGTTTTCGTTGCAAAGCTTGTGGTGTAAGCCCCATTACGCAGCCAGGTGTTGAATTGCATGTTGATCACATTTTGCCGTGGTCAAAAGGCGGTGAGACAACCGATGACAATCTTGAAAGCAAGTGTAAGCAATGTAATCTCGGCAAGGGAAATGCCTTTAACAATTAACCAATCACTCAAATATTCATAACTCGGATTAACTCAGAACTCGTAGCCCCGATAAGCGAAGCGAAATCGGGGGAATGAAATGTTTCGAATTCGTGCGATTACGCTTCACTAGTCGCACCTACCACATCGCCACCTAACCATGACTCTCCACGACCTAACTCAACAATACGCTTCGGAAGGCCGGATCGAAGCGATCATTTTGCGTCCGGCGCGCAATGAGCCGGCGGTTGTTGTTGATGAGGCCCGCGCGGAGCCGGGTCGGGGACTACTGGGCGACCGGCGGGCAAATGCCGCTCGTTCCGGCAGACAATCGTCAAAACGCGAACTGACTTTGTTCCAGGCCGAGCATTTACCTATTGTCGCCAATTGGTGTGGACTCGGGGAATTGGAACCGAGTCGGTTACGGCGCAATCTCGTGGTTTCGGGACTCAACCTTATCGGTATGCGCTCGCCGTTTCCAGATTTGGTGTTGGAATGGGCGATTGGGGATGAAGTGATTATTCAAGTCACCGGGCCTTGCGATCCGTGCTCGAAAATGGCTGCCGAATTGGGGATGGGGAGTTATAACGCGCTACGCGGACATGGTGGGATGACGGCGCGAATTTTGGCGGGTGGCGCGATTCGAGTAGGTCACCGGGTGCGCTTGGACGCGATCCGGCATGTGGAATAATGTAGGCTGGGTTGAGCAGCGCGAAACCCAGCATTGAAGGCGTTTTGCGGGGTATTGTTTCGCTCGACTCAGCCGGCAACGGTCACGCCCTTTGCCGCTGCAACACCAAAGCTGTTTTGGTGAAGGCTTGCAATACCGGCCCCGCCCCGGCAATAGCCACCGCATCGACTAAGCAATACCAAGCCGCTACACCGCTAGGCGGGTTGCCTTGCGGCAGGTGCGAGGCGGGATCAATCTCGGCCCAAGCCCAAGTCCCGGCGCTGGTGCCGACGATTTCCAGCCAGGAGGTGATGAAGAACGCACCCAGATAAACCATCGGCGAGCGGCCTTTGAACAAGTAGCCCAAGAACACCACAAACAGCACCGCGCCGATGATGTCCAATCGTCCGAGGCCGCTCAGCCCCCACGCCACCCAGGTGCCGCAAGCCGTCACAACCAAAACGGCAATGCGGCGTGCGTGTTGCTGAAATAGTCCGGAGCGACCCAGTGCGACGGCGGTGAGATACACTAGTCCGTGACCGGCGGGTACGTAAGCCGGAACATTGCCGAAGCGGTAGATATAGCCTTTCATGTACACGGATGCGAAGTATTCGCCGATCACCGCAAAGGTTACCGCCACCGCCACCTGGGTGCGCACATACTTGCATTCGCCGCGCAGCCAGGCTATCAAAAACAGCCAGCCGAAAAACGCCAGAACGTATTGCATGAATTGCGGCGCGAAGCCGTCCATCGTCAAACAGATGGTGGTGGTGACAAAGGTAAACGCGGCAATCTGATAATCGCGTTTATTGTGCTCAGCGACTGTATTGACGGCGGGGAAGTGCGGTAAGGAAAAGAAACTCATGGCTTAGACAAAGGCGTAGGCAACGGCGATATAACGCAACACTTTACCTAAAAAAATCGCCAACAGCGAGGATAGGATGGAAAGGCGTAGCCAGCCGCCGGCAAAACACAGGCCGTCCCCGACCAGCGGTAGCCAGGAAAACAGCAAGGCCCAACTGCCCCAGCGGCGCACGGTATTTAGCGATTTTTGATGTTGCTTGGCTAAAGCTTCGGCGGGATATTTTTTGGCGGCCCACAGGCCCAACCACCAGGTGGTCATGGCGCCCAAGGTGTTGCCGATGCTGGCGATAGCCACCAACTGGCTGACGGAATGTTGTTGGCTGTTAACCAGGTAGGCCAGTACCGCTTCCGAACCGCCGGGTGCGACGGTGGACGAAATGAAAGCACTGATAAATAATCCCAGAGGGCCGAGCGATTCTAACTGCATTTGTTTAGCCCATAAAAAAGCCCCTGAAACAGCTGTTTCAGGGGCTTTTTACTTAGTCTTTATTTGTCCGGTAAGGCGATGACGTTTTTGCCGGATACCATTTTGATCAGCTTGCCGATCAGTTGCATGACATAGCCAACAGCGTGAGCGACTTGCTCCAGTACGGTAGCAACAATTTCGCCGGCGCTCATGCCTTTAAAGCGTTTTGCCAGCCAAGGTGCGGCAATAAAACCGATAGCCAAACCGACTACGGTGGTGCCGGAAACAATCGAATCATCGACTGCGGCAACAGGCACAGGTGCCGCTGCCACTACTGGGGCTGCCACGGGTGTGCTGGGGGCTGGCGCGTCGAGTTTAGGATCGTAGGGTCTGCCGCTGTAATCATCTGGGAAAATCGCCGCGGTTACCCCAGGAATGCTGGGCAAGTCCTCGCTGCCTTTGCCGACCTTCAATTGGGCTTTCATACCTTTTTCCATGTGCTGCGCGATGTCGCAATGCACTAAGTAGGTTTTGTCGCCCGGCGGTAGGATTAGCGTGCCGGATACTTTGCCGGGACCGCTGACTTCCAAATGGAACATACCTTTGGGGTACAAATATTTGGGTAATCCGTGCATCATCCATTGATGACGGATTTCATCTTCATTGACGAAATGTACAGTCAGTTTGGTGCAAGGTTCGAATTGAAACTCCTGCTGATCGAACGCAAACATGGTGCCGGGGAATTTCTCGGAATATTTGTGCCCGGCATGCACGGTAATTTCCTTGGTTGCGGCAATTTTGTCGCAGCCGCCGGGCAAGGTGTCGGTGTTCTGGCCCATAACCATGCCGCCATCCATATCCATCAAATGACCGTCGCCGTGGTTCATCATCTGATTGTGATCCTGCATTTCTTTTGCGGACGCAGCAGTCACAGATAAGGCGCAGACCAGTGTGGCAAGTGATACGAATTTGAACATTATTGCATTACCTCAAAGGGGCTTTGTGTATAGCGTGGATTATGCCGCGATAGTTCTGATTGACAAGGCTGCCGGAAATGACGTTATTCCGCCGCGCAGCATCGGCGGAATAACGGTTCTTGCGGCGTAATTCTTAGATTTCTTT
>Ga0123396_152896_pt1 | contig 27297 bp, 24 predicted proteins | sample T10HLNO3metaT_FD_89924 | JGI IMG/M metagenome (GOLD analysis project Ga0123396, IMG submission 89924) | Methane-oxidizing artificial microbial communities from Washington, USA to study methane cycling - T10-HLNO3 metaT (Metagenome... ...
CTCTTTGATGCTACAGATATTGAGCAAGGCGCAATTGTTGTAGCTATTGTTGTTTACGATACTGCTTTAAAGCAGTATCTGGAGTTACTTAATCCAATAGTGTCTATTCATACTCAAATTAGCGAGTCGGTAAAAATGCTTTTTGATAAAATTGCAAACCCTACTATTTTTAAGCCTTTTGAATGACTTGCTAAGGCATCACCACTTTGCTGACTCGCTGTTTAGATCCTGTTACATTCAATCTAAATCTAATCATTTGTTCAGTAACTCCATATAAATTCGCTGCAGCTCTCAAAGGCAAGTTTTCACGAGCAATTTTAAGTGCAGCTTCTTCCGAAATCAACAATGCTCCACCTAACCAATCTGCTTCAGATTCAATAGTATTATCCCAGTTTCTACATCCCAAATCATTTAACGGTGCAGCTTTAGGATGATGTAATAGGCTATGCGACAATTCATGGGATATGTTGCTAGATTGTCGTCCTGCAGTATGAGAGTCATTGTGCAGTATCAATCTTTCTGTACCTGAAAAAATAGTTGCAGCAGAAAATTCATATTTACCATCAAATTTAAAATGCTTAATTGCTGCTGGCGCGTCTTCACCAAAGTTACTAATAGGAATTACTTTAATTTCAAGGTAACTAGCCAATTCTAACGGATTGAGTGGGTCAAAATATTTCAATCCCAACTCATCACGAATTTGCCTAGCTATTTGGTTAGCTTCACTTTTGAAGCCTCTTCTTAAGCTCATTATTATTTAGAAAACTGTTTGTATGCTGCTTTTAAGATTTCTTCCAAAGCAATTGCGCCTTGCGCTGTTAAATTAGGATCGGATCTTAGATAAGTCGAAATCATTACTAATGGTTCTGGTCTAGAGACCTTATTATTAGATTCAACAAAATCTGCAGGATTCAGTCCTGACCAAGCCGCTAAAGATGCCAAACTATCTGCATCAGGCCGTCTATTTTGAGCCATTCTAGTTAATGTAGATGCTCCTACGGAAGTTTCCGTAGAAACTTGTTTCCAATTTAATTTCCGTACTTCACGAGTTGTATTAATGGCCTCGTAAAAAGCCATGCAGTTAAACCCCTTGTTTTCAGTATTCAAACAAGTCTCCTTAATTTTTTAATAAAAATTGCTAAATAGCAATTGACAGTCTATTTAGCAAAAAATATAATGTACTCACAATTGCATTTTAGCAATTATTAATCTAAATCACAATAGTGAGAAAGAAGGTATTTATGGCTACAAATCCACCAAGCGGTGATGGGCATCGTAATGGCGCAGTGAAAGATCGTTCTCAAACACAGACCCCTTCAGGTCATTGGGTGAAGCGTGACAAAGAAACAGGTCAATTTATGGATGTTAAAACTACTGATAAAACGCCTTTTAAAGGCATAACAAAGGAAAAGAAATGAACAGCGCTATTGAAGTTATAGATATTGAAATTTATGCAAAAGAAGGCAAACAAGTACCAAAAGGCCGCAATTACAAGATTAGAGTCGATAAAACTCAATACACCGTGTCAGTACACAAAATGACAGGTAGAGAAATATTAACTTTGGATGGTAAAAAGCCTGAGCAATTTATTTTACGGCAAAAAATTAAAAGCCAAGTAACCACCATTGGGTTAGACGAAATAGTAGATTTTACAGCGCCAGGCACTGAACGGTTTATGACAATACCCAACGAAGTGACTGAAGGCGAGGCCGATTTAATGCGACATGATTTTGAGCTGATACAAGATGACATTACGTATCTGAAATCTTTGAATCTACCCTACGAAAGCGTAGTTGAAGCGGGTGTGCGTAGAGTGCTGATTCATGGCTTCCCAATACCCAAAGGTTACAACGTGGACAAAGCAAGTGTATTTGTCTACTTATCGCCAGGCTATCCTGATACACAAATCGATATGGCTTATTTCTATCCCGCACTGTCACGTGCGGATGGCAAGTTAATTGGTGCATTAAGTCCGCTAGCATTTGACGGTAAAAACTGGCAGCAATGGTCACGCCATCGAACATCAACAAGTGCTTGGCGTATAGGCGAAGATAGTTTAAGTACACATATGACCTTAGTTGCAGATTGGCTAAATCAGGAGTTACTGAAATGATAAGCCAACATCATCAGGTATCAGTGGCAATGACAGCTGCTCAGCATGAGCAGATTAAAAAACATCTTTTCCCTGGTGATGGGTGTGAAGCGGTCGCAATAGCAGTATGTGGCCGCTCTTCACATAAATCATCTAGCACCTTATTAATACAAGAAGTGCATGAAATTCCATACGAGGCTTGTCGAATTCGCAAACCAGACCGCGTAACGTGGAATCCTGATGTGATTGTGCATGCCTTAGAAAAAGCAATGAACAAGGGATTAAGCATTATCAAAATACATAGTCACCCAGGCGGCTATCGCAAATTTTCTGGTGCGGATGACGTGTCGGATAAACAGTTATTTGAATCTATATATGGCTGGCTAGATACAGATGAGCCGATGGCAAGTTTAATTATGATGCCAGACGGTGAGCTAATTGGACGATCAATCTGGCCAAGTGGGCTAGGTAGTCCGTTAAGAAGTATTCGTGCTGTAGGCGATGATATTAAATATTGGTTTAGTGAAGAAACAAAACTAGATGTGCCCGAACATGCTGTTCGCATCGTACAAACATTTGGCGATGGTACTTATTCAGTCACACGTCGTTTACATGCTGGCGTAGTCGGTTGCTCAGGTACCGGCAGTATTACTATTGAGCAGTCTGCTAGAAATCATTTTGGACAATTAACTATTGTAGACCCTGAAACAATAGACCATAAAAATTTAAATCGTATACTAAACAGCACATGGCAAGATGCAGAAAATAAAGCAGCTAAGGTAGATGTACTTGCCGCAGCCATTAAAGCAATGAATTTAGACACACAGGTTAATACATATCAAGCAGACTTAATCACCGTTGATGTAATTAAAGAGTTGTCGCAATGTGATGTGATATTTGGATGTATGGATTCAGTGGATGGTCGGCATATACTCAATAAAATAGCTAGCTATTACCTGATACCTTACATCGATATGGGTGTAAGAATCGATGCTGATGGTCAAGGTGGCGTGGAAAGTATCAATGGTGTAATCAACTATATTAAACCAGGTGGTTCAAGCCTACTAAGCAGAGGTCTTTATACATCAGCAGATTTAGACGCCGCAATGATGAAAAGACATACACCAGCGTTATATGAAGAGCGTGCTAAACAAGGCTATATTAGAGGTGTACGAGTTGATCAGCCCGCGGTCATATCAGTCAACATGCAAATAGCATCAATGGCCTTTAATGAATTTTTAGCAAGAATTCATCCTTACAGAGTTGAGCCAAATTCTAAATATGCGCAGCGAAGAGTAGTCATTAGTGATCCTGAAGCTAGCATAGATATGGAAGATGGTAATGCGTGTCAAATATTCTCAAAATGGGTTGGTTTGGGTGACCAACAACCTTTGTTAGGAATACAGGATCTTCAAAATGATAAAAAATAAACTTAAAAAAGTGGTTAGGTGGATCACTAATTTATTTAGTGATGATACAGAATATAGAGCCGTTCCATGTGAGGACCTTCCCGATACCTACGAGAAAAATGTGTTGTATTTAGTAGGTGAGAATAACGAATTTTGGCAAGCAGCGATGTTATGCCCATGTAAGTGTGGTGATCTAATTCAGCTGACATTAGATACCAAAGGTAAACCTAGGTGGCAAGTCAGTTTAAATAAAAGGAAGCAGCCTACATTGAGACCATCTGTGCATCGCAAGGTGAGTTGTAAGAGCCATTTTGTACTTAAGGATGGAAAAGTGATTTGGTGTACTTGGGATTAATCAATTAATAACAAATAAAGGAGTTAGTTATGAAAGTTTTAGAATGGATTTTGAATGGGGTATTTAGTATTGCGAGTTTATGGGACAGAAGTCGTGATGAATTAGTAAATCAACATAGAGCATATGAGAGAAATATTTTAGTTTACACGGCTATAGCAATGATATTTTTAGTCGTATCAATACTAATTTCTCCATTAGAAGTAATGTTGCCCACAGATGGGTTCAAGTATTTTACATATACAGTAGGTAGGTATTTTGGATTTGGAGCTTTAGCACTTGGGGCTTTTAGCTTTATAGCTTCATTGTGGAATATGATTGAGTTATTGTATTTTCGCTATAAATATGGCATTAGCGAAAACAATAGATAGCTGTCAAGGGGCATCAAAAGAATGAAAACGCCACAGTTTATTAAGTAAATTATGCCAATATCTTCTAAAGAAAAAAATCTGTGGTTCGAGTCTCTTCCAGGGAATGCATCATGGACCGCGCTTTGGAGTGGTTACGTTCTCTGTGACTGTAAGGCTATTCGTACTTTAGATGTTTGTTGTTTCGTCTGTCAACAGCCACCACCAAGCTTAGAGTCAGAAGAAATAATTTTAAAAAGTGGGAAGAAAGTAATTATTTCAGTTGCACTTCCCGGTGGTGAAGGACAGTATGAGGATTATATATTTATACAAATGATGCAGCGTGAATGGACTCGTTCAACAAGTGATAATGAACTTGAGGCTTTCCCAATGCTTAGAGAAATGTCGACTAAGGCCTCTGTTGTTTTACTTTATTGGACATATTTTGAAACTAGAATTGAACGTCTTTTAAAAATAGGATTAGATGGAGTACCTGAGTCTTTATCAAAGGACACGTTAAATAGATATTCTTCAATAGGTGTTCGCTTAGATAAATTTTATAAAGTTGTTTTTGATTCTACTTACTATAATGACCTTAAAATTTTAGGTTATGAACACTTGATTCCCCACATTACTAATGTTCAAAAAAAGAGAAATGAATTTATTCATGGAAACCCACGTGCAATCGACGATAAACTTGTTTATTCGGTGGTAAAGAATCTTCAAGATGATCACGAGGCTTGGATAAAGATTTATAACAAATGTATTTCTATAATTCGCAGTAGGATTATCTAGAAAATTGAGACAAATTTACATGAATGTCTCTTTACTATACAGGTAACTCATTGATTTCGTGATGTTGGAATATTGATATAAAAGAGAACCTACAAATTATGTAGTTTCCCAGTTGTAGGTTCTCTTAAAAGTCTGAATAATTCCCAAATTATCATATTTTTAGAGAATTAATAAAAAAGCCCGAAAGGGCTTTTTTTGTTTTGAATAAATATATGTCCGAGTTCGGCCCAAAGCGGACGGTCATCAGCAGTAGTGTAAAAGACGTATTGTCAGGCGGTAATTGAACTCAGGCATACGCTACCCATCCGCGAAATGCTAGGCCTACGTAGAAGATATTAATGTTGGAGAAGCCAGCTTTTCGCATGAGTTCTTCATCTTGCTCTGGCGTAAGAATGGGTAATTGTTTACCAATTGCCGCCGCTGCCGCTCTAGCCTGCTCAGAATCTACTCCAGATGATATGGCAAACGCAGCACATCTAGACAACCATAGTTCACGCTCGGCAGGATTATCTGGAATGCTGTAATGCATTGCCACAAAAACTCCGCCAGGCTTCAATCGTGCATGAATTTCACACAATGTTCTCAAGCGTTCAGTTTCTGTAGTGAAGTGCAGCGTCAATAGACAAGACGCCGCATCGAACGGGCCCTGAGGAGCTGCTTCGGCATAACCTTGATGTAGTTGAACGCGAGAGGCCAGCGGTCCAAGAACCGTCCTCGCAAGACTCAACATTTCGGTGGAGGGATCAACGCCATCAAATTGCCAGCTCGGGTTCGACTGTGCGAAGAACTTAAGTTCCATGCCCCCGCCAGCACCAACCACCAACACGCGCCCATTCGGTGGTGTGCGCTCAGCCAATAGTAGGGCTGACATACGATGTAAGTCATTCAAGCCGGGTACACGTCGGATCGCGTTTTCTGCGTAATTGGCAATTGCCTTGGTATCTGAGAAGGATGACATGCTGTGTTACCTAAAGGTTGATGTACTACACAAGAGATACTTACTAGTTAATATAGGGACCTATAGTCTCTGTATTGGAATATCCATATGTAATGGACAAAGATTAGTTTAATTGTAATTGAAGAGTTGCGTTTATTGGAAGTTTATACATCTGACGTATGTCTCGGACATATTTACATAAGTTCAGTAAAAGACAATAACGGCCCGAAGTGTTCTCATCTGCGTATTCTGTTAGCTTAAAACAACAGTCTGGTCGTCGTTGACCAATTAATTGAGAATACGTGGTTAATCTAACCAGAAGAGACCACGGATTTTATCTAATGAGATATTAGTCGTATTTAAATTATGATGAGATCACATTGATTTATGCAACAGTGTTGCATATACTCACGATTCTTTCGTACTTGATTGTTGAGTTGATGTTTTATCGTCGTCTAACGCTGTGGTTGCTGCTAATTGTTGTCGGGTTCAACTCTACAATTGGCCTTCCTATGCATGAAGCGATGCATGTAGGCAGTGAAACTGCAGATCATTCGCTTTTAATGGCTTCTGACTTGCCAGTAAATGCTCATCAGGACTTTATAGATACCGAAGCCTGCGCATTTTGCTACGCGTATACTCACCTTTTTCAAGTATTCATTTCATTAGAGTTGCACATCTCTTCCCATGAGATGGCATCGTTACATTACGCTGCTTCTCGCTGCGAGCTACTCTCCAGTCTCTGGCTTGCCTATTCTTCAGGGTGCGACCCGCCCACAGCAATCGTCTAACGCAGCCAATCTGGTTGCCTTCACAATCTTCGTAGCTCTTAAATGCACGCTACGCTTATCACTACTTGCGTCATGTCACTTTGCTTGGACATGGCTTTACTTAGATTGCAATTATGAAATCAAATTATTCCGTTGGATACTCGGTGAGCCTATCGCTCGCATTCACTATTTTTTCAACTTTCGCCAGTACGGCGTACGCCCAAAGCGCGCAACCAATTGAGGGTCAGCATCCATTAGGACAAGACTCTCAAGGAACGTTAACAGACAACAATCAACCAGCACGAAGAGACGATATTGATGCAGATGCTGAGCAACTGCAGCACTTGCCAATGATCAATGTGAAAGGCGTTTCTGAGATATCTACCGTTACTGAAGGAAGCAATTCCTACACATCGCCGAGGCTTACTGTTGGCAGCAAAATTCCACAATCAATCCGGCAAACGCCACAATCGGTAAGTGTGATTACCCAGCAGCGTTTGCAGGATCAAAATCTGACCAATCTGGATGCTGCACTTGGGCAATCCACCGGTATTACAGTGAATAACACTTCGAACCGATCTTCGAGCCTTTTTGCGCGTGGATTTTTAGTTACCAATGTCCAAATTGATGGTGTCCCACTTGCCTTGCCGACTAATAATTATGGCTTTGACACACCCGATTTGGCAATCTATGATCATGTCGAAGTGCTACGTGGCTCAGCAGGATTACTGAATGGTGCGGGCACGCCAGGAGCGGTGATTGGGCTCACTCGCAAGCGTCCAACATTAGAAAATCAATTCAACGTAAATACAACCTATGGCTCATGGAATAATATGCGAGTGGAGATTGACGGGAGTGCGTTACTGAATGCGGACGGATCATTACGCGCTCGTGGGGTTGTAGTACAGGAAGATCGCGATTTCTTTTATGACATCGCTGAGCAAAAGAAAACGCTCATGTATGGTGTGATTGAGTACGATTTTTCAAACCAAACGCGGTTCACTTTTGGTGCTAGCCATCAAGATCTGACTGGTGTGCCAATGAACGGTACGAATATGCCTCGATATAACGATGGTGCAAACCTTAAATTACCACGCTCAACATTCCTTGGTGCTGCATGGAACCGAGAAGAAGCCGAAAATACCGAACTTTTTGGAGAGATGGAACATCGTTTTGGGAGTGATTGGAAACTCAAAACTGGCGCAACACGAACCTTATCGGAAACCGATTCAAAGATTGGTTTTCTTCTCGGTGCTATCGACCCCGTAACTAAATCGGGTTCTTTTCAACGCGGAAACGCAGTTAAGGCCGAAGTTGAGCGTCAGGGTCTGGATGCGGTCTTAAGTGGCAGTTTCGAAGCGCTCGGACAACGGCATGAAGTCGTGCTGGGCATGAATCGGTCAGAGCACCGGTATCAGTCCGACATCGTCAGTCTGTATCCTGCGCCCTATAGGCCAGTGGATATTTTTAATTATGATCCGCGTGCAGTACCGGAACCTATCACGCCAGCATCTACCAACGGTGCCAACGAACAAAACACGATACAGACCGGGGTATACGGCACGTTACGCCTTAAAATTGCTGATCCAGTCAGTTTGATTTTAGGCGCGCGCGACAGTCACTGGAAGTTTAAACAGCAGAATCTTATGACAAACAGGGTTGTAAGCAACTATAGCGATCAAGCAATTACCCCTTTTGCAGGATTAGTTGTAGACTTGAATAAAACTTGGTCGGCATACGCTAGTTATGCTGATGTATTCCAAGTGCAAAACAGTTTCATGTTCAATGGTCAGCGTCTTGAACCAATCACTGGCGTGAATTACGAAGTTGGCTTGAAAGGTGAATTGTTTAATAATCTGCTTAATACATCTTTTGCTATTTTTCATATTGATCGTAAGAACGTCGCTCAGCGCGACACCATCAATACAAGTCCAACAGCATGTAATGGATTAGCATGTTACGTTGCTGGCGGTGAAACGCAAAGCCAGGGATTTGAAGCCGAAGTGAGCGGCGCGCTTACTCAGAACTGGAATTTATTTGCCGGTTATACCTTCAACACGACAAAATACGTTCGCGATAGAACCATCACTGGGGCACCAAGCATTAACGAGGGCGAACCGTTGACGGCTTGGGTACCTGAACATATTTTTCGTTTATGGACCACCTATCAATTACCAGGGGAACTTAATAAATGGAGTATAGGTGGTGGCGTCAATGCTCAAACATCTTTCTACCGAGTACTCAATGGCAATCGAATGGAACAGGGAGGATATGCGCTTTGGAATGCGCGTGCTGCATACCGTATTGATGAGAACTGGACGGTCGCTGCGACTTTGAATAATGTGTTCGATAAGACATATTATTCGCGCTTCAATTTACTAGATCAAGGAAATATGTACGGCGAGCCGCGAAACTTTATGTTGTCATTACGTGGGAAGTTTTAACATTTGTTCATTCACTGATTATTTACTTAAACTTTTACCAAATTGAGTTGAACATCTATGTGTTGAAAAGGTTTTAAAAGGTCAAACTCTTAAAATGTTTATGGTTACACACCTTCAGTGTCGTAGATGCATACGACTTACAGTTTAGTGAAAGTTTGCAAGAACACTCTTAATCTTCTTGCATCGGGATATTTGATTGCACCTTAATATTTAAACTATAAATGTCTGCTTTGGGTCGCTTGATGTCGTATATTTCGGCCCAAAGCAGCCACTCATCTCAATTTAATAATTATAGTAATACCTATAAAAAAGCCCCAATCAAGGGGCTTTTAACTAGCATCTAATCAGCGGAACCAATTAATTAAAAATCAACCCGCACGCCTACATTGCCTCCCCAAACATCTGCAGAAGCACTGGTCAAACCTTTCTCGTAACTCAGGCTGGCAAAGACAGATGAGTTGAGTCCAAGTCGGGCATTCAGACCGCCACCCAATTGCAGACTAGTACCCATTGATTCCGAATCAAATCTGACATTGCTAGCAGTGATGCTGCCATCGCTGAGGAATTCATGTAACAGGTTAGCTTCAATATAAGGTGTCCACTGTCTGTCAATGTTAGTGGTGATGGTTTTCAGCATACGTCCGCCAAATCGCCCACGTAAGCTTTCCCCACCATTTAAGTCGACATCAATGCGGTCGACATCTGTAAATTTGTCAAAACGGATGCGTTGGTAAGTCAGTTGTGCTTGTGGCTCTAAGATTAAGCCGTTGCCCATATCAAATGGATAGCCGCCTTCCAGTGACAGTCCCCAGCCCCAGCCTTTTGGGTCGCCAGTTTCACCGCGTTGGCTGGTGGTTATTTCGGAGGTGTAGCGCGTGCCCTGTGCTACCGCATCTAGATACCAACCAGTAGCGGCTTGGTAGGTTGAGGTAAGTGCGAGTGTCGTACCACGTAGATCAACCTTGGCACTGGATTCATCAGCATTCAGTTTGGAGCCACCAATGCTTAAGGCGCCGCCGATGCGTAGTTCAGCACCATCGGCCATATCACGCCCAAACAGATTGCCGCCCGCCTGCACGTACCAGATGTCTTGATCGTAGCCTGATGCACTGTTGCCTGAGACATCATTGCTGGAACCTTGCGTTCTTAAGAAGACTTCTTTACTGCGTTCTGTGTTGCCGATTTTATTCTGCTGGGTGGCTGTTTCACGAAGTTCTCCCAGTCGTTTGTGTACAGAATCAAGCAGAGATGCGCCATAGCGCACTGCGCCAGTTGGCATGGCTTGATAGCCTGCAACCTGTGGTACTGCAACGGGTTTGCCGCTGCTATCAATTAGTGACTGTAAACGGTAATCCCAGAATGGGACGGCACCCAATAAAGGATCAATCTCACCTGCTGCAGAAGCAGTAGGATCGAATGCGTTTAATGTGTACTGGAATGCGCCAACGGCAGCGTAGCCACCTGCCAGTTGGAATGTACTTACTGAGCTGGTACCACCTACTTGGATAATGGAGATGCCATCAGTGTTGCTTGTGCCAGTCCCTGCGCCAGAACCGCCAGTGTTGATGACATTGACTATTGTATTGCCAGTGGCATTGCCGGTAATGAGCAAGCGATCAGCTGGTGAACCGCTGCCAGCCAGTACGGCTTCCATCTCCAGTACACCACCGCTGCCCGTGTAGTTACCTGCTACCAGCAGTGTGCCGATGGAGTTGCCGGGTGCGATGGTACCGCCAGCAAAGTTTGTGGTGTCGCCGACTTGCCCTGTGCCTTGCAGGCGTCCGCCATTGACATTCATCGTGCCGCCCAAGATGCCGTTCACGGAAAGTGTGCCAGCGTTGACATTGGTGGTGCCGGTAAAGCCGCTGCTGTTACCAGTCAGCATAGTTAAGCCTGAGCCGTTTTGGTTGATTTTGCCTAAGCCAGATATGATTCCAGCATAGTCGTACTGATTCGAACGGTTGAAGATGAGTGTGCCATCGTTGGCGACATCACCGACGATGCTGCCAGTAGTTCCGCCATTCCCTAATTGCAAGGTGCCTGCGGTGATTGTAGTACCACCGGTGTATGTGTTAGTGCCGCTGAGTGTGGTGACACCACTGCCAACCTGCGCCACCGAACCACTACCAGATATGTCACCTGCAATCGCCATATCATTTGAGCGATTGATTACCAGAGCACCGTTGTTGAGCAATGATCCGGAGACGATACCACCCGCCGTACCGCCATTACCTAATTGTAGGGTACCTGCAGCGATTGTCGTGCCACCTGCGTAAGTGTTGTCCGCGGTGAACACCAGTGTACCATCGCCAAGCTTGGTCAATCCACCCGCGCCAGTGATGACAGAACTGATGGTGAAAATGTTCGCGGCATCATCGATGTCGATACCGCCCCCGCCAGTAGCCATCGTCATAGCACGGCTGGTGCCACTATACGCAGTACCGGTGACTTCCAGTGTGCCACCATTGAAGGTTAGTCCACCAGACGCCGCACCGAGATTGCCGTCTGCTGACACAGAGAGAATTCCCTCGTACAGAGTCCAAGGAGTCACCGCAGTCGTCGTACCAGTCAATGTCCAAGTGCTAGAACCAAGCTTGTGATAGGCACCAAAACCCCTGTACTGCACAGCCGCGCCAATTTGCGCCACATCAAAGCTGGCGTTGGTGCTACCGCCCAGCGCCAGTGTATCTGTTGCTCCGCCAAGAACATTGCCGATAATCGACGAATTGGAGCGTAATTCCAGCAGGTTATTACCGCCGCTGAACGAGACGGCGGTGGTATTGAGAAGTCCGTTAGATCGAGTTCCACCTATAATATTGCCATCGTTGATGATGACAGCGCTACCCGCACCCACCACGCCCACACCACCATTGACGGCGGTACTGCCACTACTGCCGCCGGTGATCGTGCCATAGTTCTCCAAGGTGGCGCCTGAAACATTCGCGCCGGCGCCGCCAGTACTAGCCGGCCCGCCGCCGGGAAGGCTGACGGTGCCTTGGCCGCCGGTAATGATGGCTCCTGTCCGATTGATCAGCCCAGCATCGCCCCGAAGAGTGAGACCAGTACCACCTGGACCTGCGCCTGCCGAGCCGCCCTGATTGGCGCCGCGCCCGCCGGTGCCGCCGACGATGTTGCCGCTGTTGGAATGGGTGCCGCCGGTCAGCGCTGCCCCCGTACCACCACCACCACCCCAGCTGTTATCCGCGCCAGAAGGACTATTGATGTTGCTGCCTCCCTCCCCACCGCGAACGACGCCCAGGTTGTCGAGACTGCCGCCGGTCATCACAAGGCCAGTACCGCCGCCGCCCGAAGAGCGACTGGCTCCGCTGCCAGAGCTACCTTGATTGTTCATCTGCCCCCCGAGCCCTCCAATGAGGGCTCCCCTGTTGACGAGTGTGCTGTTGGTCAGGGCTGCTCCGCTGCCGCCGACACCTGCAGTCCCATGAACGCTACGCTGAGTGAATCCGCCCGCGCCACCGATGACGGTGGCGCTGTTGTCAAGGCTGCCGCCATTCAGGGCCAGGCCCGCACCGCCCGTGGCGTTGCTGGAGATAGCAGCAGCGTTGCCGCCGTTCATCGCTCCACTGACCACCAAAGGTCCGCCAAGAAACGACAGACTGGTTCCGGCAGCCGTACCGGTAGCGACTGCGCCCGACACAGAAAATGTCGCGGTGTCGATCGTCAGCGACTTGCTGATTGCGGTGAACGCTGTTGGATCGGTGATCGTGATGTTGGCAATGAGCGTAATCGTCGAACTTGCATCGCCATTGGCATTCGCGTCGACAATCGCTTGACGCAATTCGGCTTCGTTGGATGCGACATAGTCAGCAGCCCTTGCCGGCGATGCCGACGCGAACACAACTCCCGAAAGAAGCGTTGCGGCGCACACGGCTGAACTACAACGCTTGCCGTTAGCGTTCGCGATTTCCGACACTGCCACCCAAGCACCGAGTGCTGCATTCCAAACACTTCTATACGATCGATTCATACTGTCTACCTTTTTGTTATTTAAACAATGATATTTAGAATATTAACTTATAAGCTCAGCTTGCAAGGTGTGTTTAATATTAATTTACAGTTGATATATTGCGCATTGAGTACTAACTATCTGTTAACCAAAATAACAAATTGATTAGTTATAGAGGAGTCATCTTTATTCACATCATTTTTGATGTAAGTCTTTTGTGGATAACTTAAATGGAAATAGATTGTGTGGCGAGATTGTATGAGTGTCCGCTATGGGCCTTGAATTCAACCGGTCGATGCAACAGATTGGGCAAATCTTTCTGCCGGTGTTTCATAGTTTAATGTTTTTCTAGGGCGCTCATTTAATTTCCTTGCTACTGCATTGAGTTTAGCTTGCGAGTAGTTGGCTAAACTCATTCCCTTAGGGAAGTATTGCCTTAATAGACCATTCGTATTTTCATTAGAACCGCGTTGCCAAGGGTGCCGTGGATCGCAGAAGTAAACCTGAACATCCGTTGCCAAGGTAAAGCGCTTGTGGGCTGCCATTTCTTTACCTCGGTCCCAAGTTAACGATTGATAAAGTTCCTGTGGCAACTTATGTGCGTGCTTGATGAGTGCATTGACGACAGTCTCAGTATCTTTGCCAGCGACCTTTACCAGCATGACATAACGCGTCTGGCGTTCAACTAGCGTTGCGATTTGGCTATTAGCATTCCCAAACAAGAGATCGCCTTCCCAGTGACCTGGTACTGCCCGATCCTCGATTTCGACTGGCCGCTCTCTAATGGATACCGCATCTTTAATCCTCCCGTGATTCTCACTCTTCTGGGTGTGATGACGCGAACGGCGCATGATTCGCGTTCGTCGTAAATGCTGCACCAACTCCTTCTTCAAGGCACCACGGGCTTGGATAAAGAGGCTACGATAAATAGTTTCGTGAGACACCTGATCGTTCTCGTCACCTAGATAATTGTGTTTTAGCCAACCAGCAATCTGCTGTGGCGACCACTGCAATTGAAGCTTGCTTGCCACGAGGTGCGCCAAGACTTTATTCTCCACCAATTTACAGGTCTTGGGGCGATTGGCTCGATCCCAAGTAGCTCGATCAGCTAGGCTAGAACGGTAACATTCAGAGCCACCGTTACGTTTAACCTCTCGGCTAATGGTAGATGGATGGCGCCCGAGATGCCTAGCGATAGAACGAATCGACTGACCGGTCGCTAGGCCACGCGAAATCTCTTCGCGATTAGCTAAAGTCAGCGCTAATTTGGATCGAGTCCGTTGTGGCGGTCGTATACCGCCAGTCAAAGCCAAAATGCGCTGTATTGAGGAGTGATTTCGATCAAATAACTGGGCAATCTGCTGGAGAGACTCTCCTTTTTGCCAGCGATCCCACATTAAAGCTTTCTGGGTATCCGTGTAATAGATTCTGGGACGTTGTTTCATGTGCAACACTCCTTCTGCTTACGCAGTTTTTAGTGTGTTGCATCGACCAGTTGAATTCAAGACCGGTAGTTGACGCTCAGCTATGACAGCGTTCGGCAAAGCAGTCGTTAACATTAGAGCTATGTTCGCTTAGCCGAATTGGCAGCGGAGCGTTCCGCTTGACTGAAAGCTATGAGCGTACGCTCATTTTTTATCTCCCTCAAATGAGCTAGGAAGAATAGGTGACCAATGTCGCTTTGTACGAGGTACTTTCTTCATAATCTTTTCTAGGGACGCAGTTTCCTTGAGAAGTATTGTTCGCAATTCTTCACTCTGTGTTGCGTTGAGTTTATCCTTCAAAGCTTTTAGTTGAGTTTTGAGCTCAAGCAGTTTTTCACGGTTTTTGTCTTGCTCTTTTTGGCGGCGCGGAGGCCAACTTTTTCGCAAGTTTCATTATGTCCTAACGTCTGATTTAGCTACACCCACTTGAATGTGGTGTGCATATCCGCTAGATGTCTATGAGTTTTTTAAGGAAAGACACTTTTTAATTTAAAACCAATAACTGAGTCCGACAGTTATGCTCTGTTATTGTCCTGAAAATAAGCATCTACAAACATGGTTACGCTGTAAGCGCAAACAAAGCTAAGTCCGATTATTCCAAATGCAAAATACATTATTAAGCCACTTTGCCAAGCGGCAGGTGAAAACATTGCAATAAACGAAAATATTGCAATAAAGACAGGCGCTAATGGTATCGAGCGGCCAATTCTGGATTTAATAACTCTAAATTTTTCAGACATATTATTCCCTAAAATTTGTTACCAGCCGACTTTACTGAAAGCATCTTGAAGTTCATTTACAGTAATTACATATTGCAAATCATCGTTACCACCTGATAAACCATCTGGGCCATAAGTTGTAATAATAAAAGCGTTAAGGCTAGCATCAGTAGACATGTTGATAGATGTGATACTTAAGTTAGCATATACATAATTTAAGCCCCATGGATCCATTAATGTATTTGCTGGTAAAGAAGGTAAATTATTTGGAATTGTATAGTTATAAGATCCTGCAGAGCCTGACCTAGTTAATATTGATCTCGCTATAACAGCATTTTTAATTTTTGATACATCATCGTTTATTTTAGAACGATAATCTTGCAATGATCCGTGTACGGTCAAAGGGGTAATTAAATCAGAGGTACTTAGTGGCAATAAGATGTCATCAAAAGGATTGTTGGTGTTTTCAGCATAATCCTTGATCAAGAAACGACTATCATTATTGGTATTTTCAGTTTCGTCAGCACCTACAGGCAAAGCTTTTTGTGTGCCATCTCTGCCATATGAGCCAGTACCGTTATTGCCATGGGAAACAATGATAGCTACTGCTGAACACGGATTATAGTTACCACCAACAGGTGTGCAGTCATTGGACTGATTACCCGCTAAAGGCAACCTTGAGAAAGTGGATATTGCGCCTTTTAGACCTGCAATTGTTTGTGCATTGGTATTGGTGGCTGTTAGGGTAACTTGATAGGTGAAACGATTGTAATAGCCATCAGTTGCATTCTCATCAGTCAAACCAAGACTTGACCACGGAACAATACCGGTCGATACAGCGCCATTGATTACAGTACCTGTGCAAGTTCCAAAAAGTGGCGCTTCTACACCGTAGCCTACGGCTCCTTCGGCAATTGTAGGTACCGCTGGACACGGTAGGCGATTATTTCGAGTGATGTAGTTAATTATCGCTATTCTAATCAAATCTTCTTTCTGCTTAGTGGCAGATATTCTGGCTTGCTGAATTTGAGCGTTACCTACCCCAACAATAGCACTCAGTAATAAGCCGATAATGACCAGCACGATAGCCATCTCTACCAAGGTAAATCCTTTATGCTTGGTACGAGTTTTGTGATTAGTAATTGTCATGTTTTGCAAATCATAATTCATTTTTGATTTTTACTGAATCTTACGTGAATTTTCATTCAATCAGCTCAAAATATATATAGCCCGATTATCCAAATAACAATTCTAGACAAATATAATGAACGTGAGCTATTATCTGAATAAGGCGCCAGCCATACTTGCACACGAGTAAAAATCGGCACTTCAAACTACTTGATTAAATGATGTAAAACTAACCCTATAAATCGACACTGGGGTTTTAAACGTGTGCGCTACCCAGAGTCCATATTTATAAAGGTAGTTTAATCATGACAATCAAGAACACAGTGTATTCAGCACACCAAAGACTTAAAGACCTCACAAATCCACCTGTTAAGCTTACTCATGTTTATGAGTTGTTAGCAGCTGCATTTGGCTTCAATAGTTATGCATCTCTTAAAAGAGTTGCCATACTAACCAACTTAGATGGTCTAACTACAGTTAATCAGAATTCTATTCTGCAAAAAGCAAATTCACTTGGATATCAAGCATTCCCAGCCGGAGAGTTGGTGGCAATTCTTGAGGAAGAAGGGCTGGGTACGCTCACGTTTTCTGAGCTGGCAGTTAGGCTTAGCGAATACAATCACTTTATTGATGATGATTTAGATCAACTCATTGCGGCTGATACAAATGCATGGGCAAATTACTGCTTAGCGCTTCATTGTGCCGATTCTGAAGAGGATGACAGTCAAATAGGAAGTGAATATTGGTATCAGCAAATGCAAGCTGGCCGCCAATTGAGTGGCATCGAAAAAACTTGGGCACTGGAATATAAAGAGCATCTAGCTAACGGAAACAAATACGAATATCACCTTCGTAAAGCGGCATTGTTAGGGTGCGATTTGGCATTGTTGGATCTGGCAGAAAAGTTTGATGATGCTACTTTCTTTGAAGGTGACTATCAAAATGTGACGGCTGACCCGATGAGAGTGGCTGAAATTGCTCACAACTTGGGCCGTTACAAAGACCAACATCACTGGCTAACAGTCGCAGCAGAGGCAGGAAATATAGAGGCAATGCGTGAGTTGATTGAGAGTTTTGATAGTAAAGACTTAACGCGTTGCTGGACTTGGATCTACTTATCTCAGTTACTTGATAATGATTTAACCATAGATCATCATTATGCAATCCATGAAAATGGGTCTGAGTATGATTATGACGTGGGCGGCCCGATGTATGCTGATGGTTTAGACGGAATCAGTTTGGAGTCACTTGAAAAGCAACAAGACGCACTCGCTAGATTTGCTGCTGAAGCAATCTTCAAAAAATTATGACCATTAAATTTTACAATCCTATTGGCGGCAGAAAAAAACCTTTAAATCTAAGTTCATTATTTCTTGTTAATCCCAACGTTATTCTAAAATTATCGGGCACATCAATAAGTGGCATGATGAAAGAAGCTGGCTATGAATCTTTATATAAGCGCATTCAGAACCCAAATGATGAGAGCAGGATATTACGAGCCACTCATGATATGGCCGCAATACTCGATCTTCCAAAGTGCATCGTGGATGCTCTTAGCGGAGATACAGAAGTGCGTGAAATTTTCAGTAAAATGGGAGTTTGGGAGGTGTTTGCATTAGGAGCCAAACTACATGAAGAACAGTGGCCTCAGCCATTAAAGTTTTGCATAGGGGTAGAGCGATCTACGCATCAATCTTTAATATTGTTTCATGAGCGTAAATATGATGAAGCTTTAGCCTTGTTGATGGAAAGCCCGCTAGTTTGTTTGCTGTTATGGCCTGAAGCAATCGATATATTACATAAACGAAACAGTTTAGACGCACTTTTACCGTTAAGAGGCATGGTAGCACTTGAGGTAATCCTAAGTCGACTTGCTGGATATGATGCTCATACTTGTCACTCTTTGGCTATATCGAATTCATTGGTATTAGATGTGTTGCCTACAACGCTCACAGAAGATAAAAACCCGACCGCCTTATTCTTTAAGTGGATTAAAAGACAAATCGATTTGCCAACAATTAGTGCAATTTTAAATGCTAAAAAGGCCTCGAAATTGACGTTAGATGAGTCACTTTTAAAGAGGTGGAGTAATGGAACCCACATGCCATCAGAAAAAGCTTTGAAGAGTTTGTTAGAGGCTTTTTTTGATGACCCTGTGGCAAAAGATATTTGGATGCGTTATTACGGAACGAAGTGTTTAAATTTTATTGGGTATCAAATCCAGTACATTCAAAAAGTAATGAACACAGCAGCAACTACAGAGCTTTTGAAAGATAGTTATCGACCCTGGCCCGATATGCCCTTTGGATTTAAAACTACAGAAACATGGTTTGAAAATCGTTATCCGTATTGGTTTGAATATCACAGCAAACAGATTATTGGAGAAGGTATGAAACCTTCCCTAAATAACTAATTATTTCTTGCTTGGAGGTGCGCTATAACGATTATTACCAGATGGGACATTTGGTACTTTGCTGGGCCATCCCCCTGAACCAGCTGGCGTTGCATGACTGCTAGAGCCTGTAGATTTACCGCTGTTTGAATTTTTACTCATCTTAATTTCCTTTTCTGAATTTAGTTTGTACTTCACCAACTAAGTGAAATTATTGGGTTACCCAATGAATCGAACTCTACGTAGTATGATTAATGAAGTCAGTGGCAAGGTTTGGAACGAGTATTAGGAAGGCTTAGAGGGAGTAGTGAAATTTAATTTTCTAGAAGGAATATCAAGTGATATTGTCTGAGCATCAACTGTAAATCCAGCGTTCATTCACGAGGCTTTAATTTGTTTCAACTCTGACATTATGATGATTATCAAAACGGGTGAAGTCTAGTTATGTTATTTTTGATGGAATTTTTATTGCTATTATTTCTGCGAATATCACTAATCATTAAGGATTGATTGCTCAGAGATGATTAATATCTCATTTGACACTTTCAAATCGTTTTGAAGAGCATCAACAAGATTTTTTAGATTCTCCACTACTAATTTAGGCGGAACCCCATTAAACAATTCACCTTCGATTTGGTCTAACGTGTGTTTGAATGATTCAATTATCTGCATAGTTTGAACAACATTGTAAGTTTTCTTAAATGTAGTTACCTCATCAAAGGCCAGATGAATATAAATATCTAACGAATCTAGGTTCGAATGTCCGGTCCATTGTTGAACTTTTTGTTTCAATGCCTCTTTGTCTAATAAAGCTCGACGAAAATCTTCAAGATTTTCAAAGTTATGCTGCTCAATTAATGCCACGAAAAGCTTTGTAATAAACCGATGACGAAACATATGAGGGCAAATCTTTTCTTTCAAGCCTGCTGCTTTCGCTAAAATTGAAACTTCTTGCGTTACTGTATTTGCCTGTATTTTTTTTCCTGTATTTTCGTTAACTAGTAAGTACCCTTCGTCATTACTTTTTCCACATGTTGTTCGTATTACTCGTTGTCTATTTTTCTCTACGAACTCTATTAAATATGCAATGTCATGTCTAGCGATTGGAATTTCACGATAAACCTCAATACCTCCTCGTTTTTTCAAGGTTCTAATTTTTAGGAACGGCGTAGTCATCTCCGAAGCATTTAAGATATCCTTTATTTTCAATAAAGCTATTTCAGATCTTCTACCCCCAGTTATTTCCAATAACTTCAACATCACATATCGTCTTTTTCGAACAAATATACTTTTACTTGAACTTTGAACGATACCCCATAATTTTTTTATAGCGTCTGTACTGATTGGAAGGCGTTTGACTTTGGGGTCTGGGGTTGGGAAAGAGCGGTGGTGCCAATATGTTTTATTGATTTTTGATTGTGAACTTAATGACGCCGAATTTCCTACTGAGACTTTCAATTCTGCTCTGATTTGCCCTTGAGAAGCGATGAAGTTTGGTTGAAAATTTAGTTTGCCAATATAATTCAAGAAATCTAAACAGTTTCTACCAATAGCAATTACAGTGTTTGCATCTCTAATGCTAATTTCTGATTTTGAATGTAATTTTTCGCCTTGCAATAACTTTATAAATAAAATGAATTGATTATCACTGAGGTCTATTAAATTTATTTTATTAAAAAAACAAAAGCGTAATAGATGACTTATGTTTGTTGCATAAGCTAGCAGTGTTCCTCCCTTATTAATGCGAGATAGGCCTCTGTAGTAGAGATCAAGCATATAAAAATTACCTTCAAAACACCAACCACCATCTGGCCAACTCAAAAGGGGAATATCGTCTGCAGCTTCGGTAATTACTTGGCCATTATTAACATAAATAGGAAGTCTAAATTCTCTAGATGACAGTTGATAAAGCTTTTTACCTGCTCTAATCACGCACGCAAGTCTCTAATATTTGTGTTTTCTTGACTTTGGCTGAAAGATAGCATTTCTAGAATTTCTCTTTGCTCTTTTCCGCACAAGGCAATTAAAGATGGATTTTGAGTTTTTAAAGCATAGTTTTTTCCCTGAAAAATAAGTTTCTCAACAATCATAGTTAGAATTAGCAATTCTTCTTTTAATTTTAGGATGTAAGCCTCTTTTTCTGAAATCTGATTTTTTAAATCATGTTTCGTAAGTTGATAGGATTTTTTTCTATCAACCATCTCTTTTTCAATGAGATATAAAGCTTCTATTCGCAATTGATTTAAAGCCGAGAAACCACCGACAAGTATTTCATCAGAAATTCTTTTCAAGGTATTCAACGAAGATTTTGTAATGCCTTTATTTGCATCTTCAAATTTAGAAAGTTTACCTTGGCATTTAAGTGATGAAATAAGCTCTTTGTTTTCCACAAATAGTTTAGGATTTTCCATCACTTCAACTAGCAGAGTTCTTAGCGCTCTGACTGAAGAAGAGTTCTTAATTACACGCTTATCAGTAATTCGCATTTACTCTCCTATCTGAAACCTTTATCAAAATTCTGTAAGATTGTCCTTCAGACGTAACAAAAAATTCAGGCTCTATTTGAATAGCCTCATCCAATAGCAATTCTTCAATATAATCATCCAACTCTTGACTATCAAGTATAGAAAAATTCCTAGTCTGAAATCGTGATTCAATCAAATTAGTTAGTGATTCCGCATTTGGTGATTTAGATATTACTTGCTCAATCGCATATTCAGTCTTCACAGAGCGTAAGACATCTCCTGGGGTTATTTCCGTAATATAGCTATAAAGATGTTCTATATCCGTATGCCCTAAAAACCATCTTAGTGTTGCCATACCTCCGAAGGAGTTTCCCCAGAAAAATGTCATTGCAAAAAATCTTCTCAGTTGATGCTGACGCAAATAATATCTACATCCATTTGTATTCTTTTTGGTTTCGATATAATCGCAAAATATATCTAAAGATGAGTTATATTTTGGGCTGCGTAAAATCGTTACTTCGGCCCAATAAAGATCAGGATATAAGAAAAGGTTCGTATGTTTTCTATATGCTCCTATTTCAACTAATCCATTCTGAAAGTTTTCTAGCATTTTAATCAGTTTAACCGCCACCGGTGGAATAGGCCGAGCCTCCTTTTCCCTCATTGAATCGTATCCAGTTTTTCGATTAAAAAATATCAAACGTGTATTAGATGCATCCAAGCATTTACCAGAAATCAAATCCTTAAGTTCCCCTTGACGCCGAGCAGAAAGGCAACCGATACATACTTGGGCAGCTCCATACATTATTCTCATCAACTCATATAGACCTTCATTTTTACGCAGTCTCGTAAACATTTCCTGGCTTGATGGTCGAAGACTTTCAGGATTAAATGAATTTCTCTCAACGTAATTTAGACGCAAATTCAAAGACCAATACTTAACTCCCAAGGCCTTTATTTTAGGAGTCAAAAAAGGTGATATATCCTGTTTAGAATTAAACACTACTAAACTTTGTTTCAGCTTTTTCGATTGTTTAATGACTCGCAAAGCGCTCTCTGTTATTTCTTCACCGTACTCAAGTAGAAATTCTAATGCCGCACGAACTGATGATAAAACCACATCTGAAGGAAGCGTCTTGTAATGGCGTGTTGGTTTCAAATCAAAAAAAGATTCAGATTTATAATTTGAAACCGCATCAATGATTTGTGAAGGAATTTCAAGACCTGCTGATGTTAGTAATGCGAGTGATTGAAAAGATTTTTTGTATCGGGACATCTCCCTACTTGATAGACGGGAATCTGATTCGTCTCTGAGGGGAGCAGAAGTAAACTCTTTGTAATACAACTCCATGGGCACCAATAGCAGCTCATTTGGTACAGGCTTAAAAGCATGCCCGATTAAAGTATTTTTATATATTATTTTACTAAGGTTTTTTGTATTCGGCCCAGATCTAAAGCCTTCTTTAGCTTTGGAATGGTACACTCCCGCATACTTTAGCCACGCTCTCGCATAAACTATTTCTGTTGGAGTTAGCTTAAGATCACATTCACATTCTTCTGGTATATTTTCTCGAATCGCAGGAGATTTCTCTATTTCCAAATCTAAAATTCTTTTATCGTGGGTTGATATGCCTACCTTTAAAAATTGCGTTAATTTTTCGAACCACTTATAAACACTAGTCGATGTTTCATTTGATGAAGCCAAATCATGCATGAATACATGAATATCATTGGTTGATATGTTTTCTAATCCATATTTAGATAATTGAAATTTAACCGAGTTAAGTAATAAATAATCTATTAGATACAGGGTGCGTCGAATTGAATTATAAGAGGTACCTAATGAACATTTTTTTCTTGAAGTGGTATCAGGGTGAGTTTGTATGCAAAGCCAAAGCTTAAAAACATTCAGAAGTGGTGCGTTTTGTTGGGAGGTTAGTAGAGATGCATCTTCAAGTTCCACATTAAAATTAATGATTGTGCTACCGACTAAACCAAAATTACATGACCACACATCATCTACGAATAAACTTTCTAACCATGGTGGTGAGCGATACATTTCCATTCGATCAGCAGATAAGTGATCAAAAAAGTCCTGATCCTCTTGACTAATTTTTTGCAAAAAAAAGAACATCCATAATTTTGGGGTTAATAGCCTTCCGAGCAGTCTCCAAAAACAACTGTAAATCGGGTCTATTAAATTGTTCTGATTCTATATATCGTATTAATTGTTTACTTATTTCTATCCAATACTTAGTTTTTTCTGTAAGTTTTTTTGAAGTGTCTTCGGCGATATTTTGAATGCTCAATAAGATACTCAAAACATCGCAATCAAGACCAAAAATTACCTCGCTGAGGTCTTTATTTTCAGATGAATTTTTTTTCGTATCTGGAATATATAACGGTTTGAAAATATGATTTTTTAAGAAAATATCCATTTCTTCAAAGCTCTTAAATCCACTTGCTGTCAATCTATACGGACTATCTTTAAGTGCCTCTAGAATAATGCCTGTTTGAAATATACGTATCCAGCGCTCTTCAAAAAAAGCTAATAATGGAGCCGGTAAATATCTTTGAATAAGTTTAGGATCAAACTTCGCATGTCCCAAAGCTTTTGCCATTTCACTGACACTACGGGTTTTAAAATAAACTAGTACGCCAGCACTTGCTCTTAATGACGACAAACTAAATTGTCTTACGAAGCTTTCCCTCTCAGCTAAACTAAGTGATGTAACATGACTCAACGATTCAACTAATTTTTGTTCCCGAATGGGTTCAGATGTTTCAGTCGCCATTTTTTTTATACGTGCAGGGTAACAAAATCCTTGTTTACAGGTTAATAAAAGATAACGCCATGCATCATCATGCTTCGCCTTTAGGAATTCTCTGAGTGATGTTGTAATTTCAATTAATTGTTCAACAATTTGGCTTGTTTCATCGTTTAATATAATTACTTGTTCGGCGAGTTTAGAGCCACGGCGGTACTTGAAACCAATAAGCTTGTTACGCTCATCAGAATTAATATAGCCAACTAATTTGCCATTTTTGTCAAAAAGTTGGAAATTTTCTAAAAATGATGGTGTTATTTGCGGATGGTTTGCTACAAGCACCATACAATGACCAAGCAAAGCCCCTGTAACTGGCATCCCCAATTGCTTGGCTAAGTCATCTAAAGGACTTCCTAGGAGACGATTAGCTTCATAGGTGTTTGCTATGTGGATATTTTCTTGTAATGTTGCCGCTGCATTTTGCAGATACTTTGGATCGTTTTTGAGACTAACTCTACCACGAGATCCATGATTCAATTTCTCTCCTACTTGATAGTGTCTTACTACACCAGTTGAAGCTAGCTTAAGCCGATTTTTATAATTCGTATAAACACTATTTGATAAGTATCTTCCCCAATCTAGGGCAATATTAAAATCTGTATTAACTTGGGAGAATATTAAATTGATTGCCTCATCGTCAGTTATATTCAATGGGATGTTGGTTAGTAACTTAACGCGGACTAACTCGCCATTTTCATTTTTTTTAATATTTGTATTGGACGCTAAAACCCTTCTTATTGGTGGCATAGGTATTGCAGCAGTCGTCCTAGCAAACAATCCATCTTTCATCAAATATTCTTCAATAAAAAACCTAAATTCTCTCCTCCACAATGCTATTAAAGTTGAGATTTTTGCACCATCTCCATTTGCATACTTAGTGCGAAAATAATATTCCATAAATTGTCTTAAAAACCCATTCACAAAGCTTTGGTCCTTAAAACTATTTCCATCTAGTTTGTGTGGATAGGTAAAAATGAATTGTGATAATGGCGTTAAAAACCCCATTGAATGTCTTCTGCGCCCTCGCATATAGACTTTACAAATCTCATAAAAATTTTCAGTAAATTTTCTCCCTAGTCGACTGTACATAGGATATAAATGAGCCCAAACAATTCCTGAGCTTTTGCCTTCTAGTGGCCATCCTTGCCATAGCCAAATTTTATGTTCATCCTTGGGGTAGTCTAGGTATTTTGAAATATATGAATCGAAATTAAGCATTATCCTTGTATTTTGGATTTGTATTTTGTCCAGCGCATTTTTTACTTCAAAACAAGAAATAGATTTTACGAGGCATAAAAAAACTTTGCTTATTTCCGTCTTCCTTGATTGCCCTATATTGATAAATTCAGTGCTGTGGATTGCACCTATAAATCCTTCACATACTTGCGTAAATGAATTTTTTTTAAATGAGTTGCAGCTTATCTTTTGATCTGTAATTTGAAGATAGCATTCGAAGGCGCGTAATGCTGTGGGTATGGCACTGATTTGAAAATGTTTAGGTAGTGACAGCTTTGCACTATTTATAAGTCGCAAAGCATCCTTTTCAATTGCAACATACGGATAATCATTATACGCATGTGAGATATTGAGAATTGTCCGTCTAAATAAGACCTGATTATCTGTCATAACTACTTGTAGTTGTTACAGAATCTCCTTTATAGACAGAAATGTTCAAAAAGTCAAAAAATTAATTCATCCAAAAACAATACGCCATGATGCGCAAGGGAAATTTCCCCTGGCCGCGGAATGCCACCGCCGCCCACCAGCGCTACACCAGAAGCCGTATGGTGCGGTGACCTAAAGGGCCTGCGCTTCCAATTTTCTAATTTATAACCACCATTAAGGGATTGTATCGCAGCACTTTCTAAAGCCTCTTGCTCGGTCATACTGGGCAAAATACCCGCAAAACGGCTTGCTAACATGCTCTTGCCCGTGCCTGGCGGCCCGCTCATTAGTACACTGTGTCCACCAGCTGCGGCAATTTCCAATGCACGTTTAGCCTGCGATTGGCCTTTTACCTCATTAAAATCTGGGTAATGATTTTGCTGTGTCAGTGTGTTTGATTGATACTGCTGAATGATTGTATGTCCGCTTAAGTGTGCGCACACTTCCAATAATGTATTGGCGGGATAAATAATCGCATCTTTTACCAAACTTGCTTCTTCTGCACTGGATTGAGGCAGAATAAACGCACGCTTGGTTTTGGTGCTTTTTTGAACCATCTGGTAAGTCATCGCCAGCGCACCGCGTATTGGTCGCAGTTCGCCCGTTAACGCTAACTCACCTGCAATTTCATAACGGCTTAGTGGCTCTGTCGGAATCTGCCCACTGGCCGCCAAAATACCTAACGCAATAGGCAAATCATAACGCCCACTCTCTTTAGGCAAATCTGCAGGGGCAAGGTTAACTGTGATGCGCCGCGCAGGAAATTCGAACTGTGCGGTTTGAATGGCTGCTCGCACCCGATCCTTACTTTCTTTCACTTCGGCTTCGGGCAGTCCGACAATGGTAAAGCTGGGTAATCCGTTAGCAAGATGAACCTCGACAACCACTTCTGGCGCATCCATGCCATTTAAGGCGCGGCTGTGCAAAACGGCTAGATTCATTTCTGTTTAGTCTGTTCTTTTAGCATCTGCTCTTCTAGCGCAGCAAGCTTTACTTCCAAGCTGTCCAGTTGCTCGCGAGCATGCCGCAGCACCTCAACTTGCACATCAAACTCTTCACGCGTGACTAGCTCCATTTTGGTGAGCGCGCCCTTAATTAGTGCATGAATGTTTTTGTCGACATCAGCCAAAGGAGATGAATTTACTATGTCTTTGATTTTATTTGATAAATCTTGAAATTGTGATGAATTCAGCATAATGTTTTCTCGCTATTTTGGTGCAGTTTAACAGATTTTTGTATATGGTTAATAATTTTAAGCTTAGAACAAAAATATATAACACATTGATTTTATTGATAATTTTTATGGCACGCGCCTTGCTAGGTATTATCGTGGTTAAAACGATTTAATTTTTTACAACAACGTTAGGGGATACACAATGCGTCATTCATTATTATCAATCGCTGTACTAAGCGTACTTGCAGTACCAACATTTTCTTACGCTGAAGAAACGGTTGCGCCGGCTGCAGCAGCTGAACCTGCATCACCACATACCGTCACTTACA
>Ga0123396_104961_pt1 | contig 26397 bp, 23 predicted proteins | sample T10HLNO3metaT_FD_89924 | JGI IMG/M metagenome (GOLD analysis project Ga0123396, IMG submission 89924) | Methane-oxidizing artificial microbial communities from Washington, USA to study methane cycling - T10-HLNO3 metaT (Metagenome... ...
GCAGCAGTTTGTTCAAATGTTCTAGTTTGTGGTCCACCGGTTGGCCATAGTCGTTTTCACTAGGGTAAGCGAAGGCGGTTAATGGCAAGGCCAGGATGATGGCGAGGAACAGGTTTTTTCGCATGGTCTAATCTCAAGTTAAATTGATGTGGTGCTTGGTGTGCGAGGGAACTGATGCCGGAACGCCGGCAAAAGTTCATTACTCTGAAAAAGCCTTGGGATTATGCGAGGCCACGCAGTCGATGCTGAAACGTCTGGGTTGTTCTGACAGTTCCAGCGCCGTTAATTGTCCGCCCCACAAGCAGCCGGTGTCTATTGAGTAACAGTTATAGCCGGTGAAATAGCCCAGCGTGGACCAATGGCCGAAGATGATGCGCATATCGATACTTTTGCGGCCCGGCACTTCAAACCAGGGCATTAAGTGGTCGGGTTGGCTGCCGGGCGCGCCTTTGGGCCCAAAATCCATCACGCCGTCGACGGTGCAATAGCGCAGCCGGCTGAAACAATTGATCGCAAAGCGCAGTTTTTCGGTTTTCAGTAAATCGTCGCGCCAGACCACGGGTTTGTTACCGTACATGGAGCGGAAAAAGCGTTCGTGATCCGGGCTTTGCATGGCTTGCTCGGTTTCACGCGCCATGCGCAGTGTGGTTTCAAAATCCCACTGCGGTGGCAAACCGGCATGCAGCATGCAAAAATTATCATTGTGATGGAACAGCTTTTGATGGCGCAGCCAGGTTATCAGCTCTTCGCAATCCTCGGCCCTTAAAACGTCGCTCAGCGTGTCTTTTTTACCGGCCTTGCCTAGCGACACCACGGTCGCAATCAAGTGCAGATCGTGATTGCCCAGTACGGTAACGGCCGCAGAACCCAAGCCTTTCACAAAGCGCAGCGTTTCCAAGGATTTTGGGCCGCGGTTCACCAAGTCGCCGGCCAGCCAGAGTTGATCCTGATTCGGATCGAAGCTTATATGGTCCAGCAAACGACGAAACTCGTCGTAACAGCCCTGAATGTCACCAATTGCATAAATCGCCATTAGTGCAGCGTTCTGGGTATCGATAAAGTGAATTTGGGAATGGCTGCGTTAAAATTTTCGCCGGCGTCCGATTGCATTTGATACTTACCTTGCATCACCCCGACCGGAGTTTCTATCATCGCCGCGCTGGTATAGCGGAACGAGTCGCCGGGGCTAAGATGCGGGTTTTCTCCCACCACGCCGTCGCCGTTGACTTCCTGCACCTTGCCGTTGGCATCGGTGATCAGCCAGTGGCGAGTCAGCAATTTGGCCGGCGTGGAACCGACGTTGGTGATGGTGATGGTATAGGCGAACACATAGCGGTTCTGTTCGGGGGACGATTGGGCCTCGATATAGTAGGGTTGGGCTTCAACTAAAACTTTGTTTTTTTCGCTCATTGATAGATGATGTAAATCAGTATTTGCCTTATTTCAACCCAACTCATACCCAAACGCAAGCAAGCAATCCGATGAATATCCGCAGATTCCTGAGCGCAGCGCTAATCGTCTGGTCCGTGCAGGCGCTTGCCGAAGATACTAAAGATTTATTTGCCGCCGCGGCCACCGGCAAGCTGGACCGCGTCGAAGCGCTATTGGCGCAAGGATTGGACGTCAATGGCAAATTGGAGACCGACCGTACCGCACTTATGGCAGCCAGTTTTAACGGCAATTTGCGGATTGTCAAGGCGCTGCTGGCGTATGGTGCCGACGTCAATTTGGCGGACAAACTGGGTTCCACCGCATTAACGGATGCAGTGATGTTCGGCAATGCCGACATCGTCGGCGTGTTAATCGCAGCCGGTGCCAACGTCAATGCGGCGGACAGCCAGAGCGTGAAAATACTCGATAAAGCCAAAAAACTCGGCCGGGAAAACATCGTAAAGCTGTTAGAAGCGGCGGGTGCTAAAGGTTCGGAAGCCAAAGTCGAAGAAAAAATCGAAGGCGAACCCAAAGCCGAGGAAGAAAAAAAGCCGGAAGAACCGAAAAAATGATCCAATTCGCTGCCGACCGAATTTCCGGATTTGCAACTAATTAACCCCGCTAAAATTATCAGAATGACAGAATTACAAAAGCCATTACACATCCACATCCTCGGCATTTGCGGCACCTTTATGGGGGGCCTGGCCTTGATCGCCCGCGAATTGGGCTACACCGTCAGCGGCTCCGATCAAAACGTCTACCCGCCGATGAGCACGCAGTTGGAAGAGCAAGGCATTCGGCTGATGAACGGCTACAAGGCCGAAAACCTGGACTTCAAACCGGACCTGGTCGTCGTCGGCAACGCCATGTCGCGCGGCAATCCGGAAGTGGAAGCAGTATTGAACTTAGGCTTGCCTTATATCTCCGGCCCACAGTGGTTGGCGGAACACGTGTTGCAACATAAATGGGTGTTGGTGGTGGCCGGTACCCACGGCAAGACCACCACCAGCAGCATGCTGGCCTGGGTGCTTGAATACAACGGCTTCAAACCGGGCTTTCTGATCGGCGGCATTCCGTTGAATTTCGGCATCTCCGCACGTTTAGGCGAGTCGGATTTTTTCGTGATCGAAGCTGACGAATACGACTGCGCCTTTTTCGACAAGCGCTCCAAATTCGTCCATTACCGGCCACGCACCGCGATTTTGAACAACCTGGAATACGATCACGCCGACATCTTCGAAAACCTGGACGCCATTAAAAAACAGTTTCACCATCTGGTGCGCACCATACCCAGCGAAGGTCTGATCATCGCCCCGGCTTGCGAACAGCACGTCACCGAGGTGCTGGAAACAGGCTGCTGGACTCCGGTCGTCAAAACGGCTATCGACGGTGAAGGTGATTGGCAGGCGCACTTGTTAAAAGCTGACGGCAGTCGCTTCAGCGTCAGTTTTGCCGGTGAAGAGCAAGGAGTAGTCGAGTGGACTTTGACCGGTCGCCATAGCGTCTACAACGCCTTGTCTGCCATCGCCGCCGCCCGGCATATCGGCATTCTGGCAAAAGATGCGATAGCGGCTTTGCAGCAATTTCAAAATGTGAAACGACGCATGGAAGTCATCGTCAAAAGCGCCGGCGTTACTGTTTACGACGACTTTGCCCACCATCCGACAGCGATCAAAACCACGCTGGACGGCCTGCGCCAACAAGTCGGTAACGAAAAAATCCTGGCCATCGTCGAGCCGCGTTCCAACACCATGCGATTGGGCGTGCATACGCAATCGTTGGCCGAATCATTGGGCCAGGCCGACCGGGCCATCGTTTATCAGCCCGACAATCTGGGCTGGGATTTAAGCCAGCTACTCAAATACGCCGGCAATATCGAGATTTGCAATGACCTGGAAAGCATCATTTCCACCATCAAAGCCCAAACCGGCGGCGCGTGCCACGTGCTGCTGATGAGTAACGGCAGTTTCGGCGGCATATACAAACGCCTGCGGGACGAGTTGTAAGCCATGAACCGGGTCGAAATCCGCTACTGCACGCAATGCCGCTGGCTACTGCGTGCGGCCTGGATGGCTCAGGAATTGTTAAGCACGTTTGAACAGGAACTGGACGAATTGGTGTTGCAGCCCGACACTGGCGGTATTTTCGAGGTGCGCGCCAACGGCGAATTAGTTTGGTCCCGCAAGCAGCAAGGCCGGTTTCCGGAAATTACCGAGTTAAAGCAATTGGTGCGCGACCAGATTGCCCCCGAGCGCGACCTGGGGCACGCCGATCGTAAGCCCGCGCCGCAGTCTTGATCAGGCTGCGCAGAGACTAAACAAGGCTAAGCTGTCTGAGATGATGCTCCCGGAAGACGACGCCACCCTCATCAAACCGCAAGACGACGATCTGACCCGGATCAAGCCTCGCCCCTACCCACAGGTGTTGAACGGCAGTCCGGAGCAGGACGGTAAATTCAACGATGATTATTCTTTGCGCGGCGCCGTGGGCGTGGGCGGTGGTGGTCAGGTGTTGCTGGGGTTTGACGAGCGCATCGGCCGCGAAGTGGCGATCAAGGAATTACTGGATCAGGCAGCGAATGATGATGTCGAGTTGAGCGCACGTTTTCTGCGCGAAGCTCGCATCACCGGCCGCTTGGAACATCCGGGGATTGTGCCGGTTTACGATCTGGGGACTAAACAAAGCGGCGCGCCCTACTATGTGATGCGCTTGGTGCGTGGCGATACACTGGCCAAAGCCCTAAAAGCCTGTAATGACGAGGTGTTGGCCGAGCATGCCTTGTCGCGGCGCCTGAGTTTGCTGGACAGACTGATCGACGTTTGCGAAGCGGTGGCGTACGCCCACTCCAAAGGCGTGATTCATCGAGACCTCAAGCCCGGCAATATCGTGCTGGGCCCGTTCGGTGAAACCATTGTTTTGGACTGGGGCTTGGCCAAGGTGGAAAACGAAGCCGATCTGGCGCCACTAATATCTGCCGCACCAAAACAGGTAGCCGACGATGCGGATTTGACCCGGATCGGCGACATTCTCGGCACCCCGGCCTATATGGCGCCGGAACAAGCTAATCCCGATTTCGGTGCGGTAGATACGCGCTCCGATGTGTTTGCACTTGGCTGTATTCTCTATTATTTATTGGCCGGCCATCCGCCGCTGCGCGGCAGTGCCGATGAGATATTGGCACAACTCAGTTCGCTGGCGCCCATGCCCTCGGCGCGGGAGCCGAAGCTGCCCATGCCGCCGGAATTGATCGCCATCTGCGACAAGGCATTATCCAAGGACAAAACCCTACGCTTTCCAAACGCGGCTGCGTTAGCCGACGAGTTACGGGCCTATCGCGACGGCCGCTTGGTGAGTGCCTATGCCTATTCGCGCGGCGAACTGCTGCGCCGCTTCATCGCCCGTAACAAAGTCGTGCTGGCGGCTAGTCTGGCGGTATTACTGGCGATTTTGATCGGCGCCGGGCTGGCCTTCAAATTTGGCGTGGAGGCGCATAAAGCCCGAGACTTGGCGGTGGCTGAAGGCGAACTCGTCAAGCAGGAAAAGCAGCAGGTGGAGCGTGCGCTAGCCGATGCCACCCGTATTTCCAATCAGAACCTGACGGCCGCCAACCAGATCGCGGACCGCATCTTGGGCAACTTGAACGAAATGCGCATGGGCATGCAGCAAACGGCTGAGTCCTTACACGGCAACACCGATTTAGCCGCATCCAGCGGCTTACTGGAGAGCTTGCTGCAACGTTATCCGCGCGGTGAAAGTTTCGCTACCACCCGCGCACCCGGGATTATCGTGGCGGTGGCGCCGGCCAAATATCGCCAAGCGCTGGGTGCGGATACCTCGCAGCTTGAGCACAACCGGATGGTTTTGGAGCGGGGCGTGCCGATTCTGAGCCGGATTTATCAAGCCCCAGAGGGCTTTCCCGCCGTCACGATGGTGGTGCCGATCAAACAGGGTAAAACCATCCCGGGCTTTATTTCCATGCGCATCAAACCGGCCGATTTTCTGGGTGGTTTGCTGGCCGAGGATACTCAGACCCAAAAACGCACAGTATGGGTTGTGCAAGATGATGGCCTGCTGCTTTACGATAGCGACCCGCAGGAGATTGGCCTTAATTTGTTCCGTGAGGAGCGCTTCAATCAGATACCGGAATTGCGCCAGCTCGCTGCTGAAATCGCCGATCAAGACGCCGGCGTGGGTTATTACCAAAGCCAGTCAGCGGGTCAATCCGCGCCGTCAAGGCAGATCGCCGCCTGGGTAAGTTTACGGCCGGCGGAGAATCGGGGCTGGAAAGTGGTGGTTTTAGAAGCTTGGTGACGCGGCTGTATTGCACAGTTTCGCCCTTGGAACTTATACAAGGCGTGGCGAAAGCATTGCGTTGAAGCGTAGCCGGTTAGAGAAAGCTTTGAGGGTCATTGCGCGTAATAAAGCCCCCGGCTGTGCCGGGGGTATCTGCTATGTCAAGCTTCTGATTTCGGCACGCCCACTTGAGGCTGTGATTTTTTCCAAAGCCCACCACCGATAAAACAGTTCCAGCCCCAGCGCAGCCAATTCAACAACGCTGCGGCCATCCACAAAGACCAAGCCAGCATCAGAATCCGGTAAGCCAGCAAAGGCAGGCTTACGACTGTGGCAACGGCCAACTGCGGGCCATTGCGATCCTGATACCAATTCAACAAAGTTGCAGAGGATTGATTTCCGGCAATTTGCATATCCGGTTCGCCCAGCAGGCCCTGCTCAACGGCAATCGCTATTAACAATAGCGACAACAGCGTCAAGCCGGCCAAGCCGATTTGCGCCAGATTGAACCAACGCGGCCGCTGCGGCGCATGATGGGCGCGGAATCCCAATGCAAACAACCAGCCCACCACTAAAAATGCGGCAGCGATATGCAGTTGGCTCAGACCGATCAACAATAAAAACCACTGCCAATGCTGCAACGGCGTAATGCTCAGCTTGCCGAAGCCGAATGCCAATAAGGCCAGTACGATCAGCAAACCCCAAATCAACACGGCCGGACCAAATTTTGGGCCGAAGGTCCACAGCAACCAACGTTGTTGCGGCATCAGCACTTGAATGCGGCTGTTGACGCTGGCAACACCAAGATCGACCAGCGGCGTGCGCAACAGCACGCCCGGTTCTTTAGTCGTTTGCCAATTCAGCACGATTTGCTGGGTGCCGGGATGTATCGGCAAGCTGACCGTCGCGCCTTGCTGGCGAATCGGCTGACTGACACCATCTATCGTCACACTTTGCAGCTCCGCCTGTTCCGGCAGTTTTACGGGGTGTTGGCCGCCTTTGGAGCTGCGGATGCTCAAAATCAGTTCGACCGTTTCGCTGCGTTGCCCCGGCTTGACCGCTAATTCGCTTCTATCGATAGTCAGGGTTGAGCCGACCACCGCTTGCGGTCGGCCGATAGTCAGATTGACCTTTTCGCCCGGCCAGGGCCGCCACTCCGGCAGCCACTGGCCCTGCCCGTCCTGGTGATGCACCACCGCGATACCGTCGGCTTGTAAATGCCAGATGGGGCTGACATCGGCGCGCCACACCTCGGTCCATTGCGGCGTGTCGGCGGCTTGCAAGGTCAATTGCTCGGTTTTTGCCAGTGCCGACTCCCATTCCAAAGTGGCTTGACCGGCCGCCATGTTCACCAATACTTTACCGTCCTTGATTCGCACTTGCGGACTGGTGACCGCTTCGCCCGGCAACAACGGTAGCTCCAGTGACACCGGACTGAGTGCGCCGGCCAATTGCTCGACGCGGGTGGTCACCCGCCAGTCCAAGCCCAAATGCAGGGTTCTTTCCACCCGCACGAATGCCGGCAAGGCAGTTTGTTGCAGCTTGTTTTTTGGCCCTGTATCGAGTTGTAGACGGCTGAACTCGAGTTGCGGACCGACTTTGCCGTCTTCATACAAACCATCCACCCGCCAGCCGTCGGCATTGACGCTGGCGTGTTGCGGCGGCAATGGCAGCGGCAAACTAAATTTATCCTGCGCGGCATAACGGCTCTGCATTGTTACCTTGTGTATGCCGGCATTCACGACCAGCCACAAGCTGCCGTCATCCTGCCGAATCAAGGCTTGCGCCTCGCCGCCATCGACGCTGACTTGCTCCGGAAACCATTGCTCAAGCTGAGCCGGCAGCGGTATCGCCAAGTCTTGTTGCGCATGCAATTGCAGTTCGATGCGCAACATCTCCGGCTTTACCATTAATTGCATGTCGGCGATCTGCGCGCAGTTGGGCAGGCATTGCGGTGCTTGCAGCAGGCGGGCTTTCAGTTGCTCCAGCATTTGCGCATCGGGCAGATCGGCATAAGTCTTTTCGCTGGGTGCCATCAACAGCGGCAGCAACAACAGACAGCTTAAACCCGGCAGAGACAAGCGCCAGTTACTGGCGATGGCGCCGAGCATTTTCAAAACCAATACCGCCACTAGTGCGGCCTGGGCAAAGTGCAGCAACATCATCATAAATGGCGACAAATACCAGAGTCCGATTTGCTGCCCATTATCGACCGCGCCGTTCCAGCTCAAATCCACCTTCTGCCAGCCCCAGTGTGGCAGACCAGGACCGGTTTGCAAATTGGCTTCCGGATCGACCCGTTGCAAAATGGCCGAGCTGCCGCCGTAAGGGGAGACAGGTACAACCGATTTTTTAAAATAAACTCCGCGCTCAGCTTCGCCCGAATCACTCCGTTCCGGCGCCATCGCCGAATCCGTCATCTGCTCAACTTGCATCGCCATCGGTGCCGCTGCACTCGCCATCGAATGCAGGCGTTGAATAGACTGCTCCGGCAACTCCAACTGCGGGTATATACCGATACGAATCTGCTCTATCATGAACGGAATAGTCAGCATCAGCAGCGCCAGCCAACTGGCGTTGCGATACCATCGCAGCCATTGCGCGAAACCACCTACCGGCAATACCCGTAACAGAGCCAGTACCGCCAGCACGTTCAACCAGATCAGGCGCGGCGCGTCTGCCTCATGCCAAATCAACGTCAAACTCAACAAGGCAAATGCGCCCCATTGCGGCGACCAGATGCGCCCCACCGCCAATCCGGCGATCAAGACCAAGAACAAATCCAGCAAAGTCCAGCAGCTCAACCAGCTATTCGGCACATTATCTACGCCACTGACCGCCAGCAAGCGCCAGCCGGGTGGAATGTTCAGTTCAGCCTGTACTTGTTGAAATCGCTGCTGCCAGCCGCTGGCATTGATCGAACCCAAATCGGCTTCGATCCGGCTGTCGGCATTCAGCTGGATGGCACCGCGGCGCACTTCCACGCCCTGTTTGCCATCCGCCAGTTGCGTGATCAATTGGCTCTGACCGTCCAGTTGCACTTGGCCCAGTCCCAGCTCGGGCACCGCGTTCAAACGCCAGTCGCGACTCATCGTACCGGTGATGTTATCGCTGACCGTGTAACCGCCGCCCTCGAAGTCCAGCCACAGCGTGCGCTTCAACTTGAGTTGATTCGGTTCGGGCTCAGGGTCGCCGCGGCGCATGACCTTAAACTTCATGCTCTCGCCTTGCTTGAGTTGATAGGTAGGTAAATGCTGCCATTCCGCGGGCAGATTGGTTTGACTGCCGTCTATCGCGGTCAAATTCTCGATCTCCACCAGACGCAAGGCCGGCACGGCCTGGAATGCCCACAACTCTTGCGCCGGCCAGTTCTCGTCCTTTACAGCCAAATCCAGTTGCGTCAAGGCTTGCGGGTGGCGGCCATGAATTTCGATACTCCAACGCCCCGGCCGTACTTGCACCAATAACCGCCCGTTACCGTCCAGGCGAGCCGGCAACGAGCTATTCAACGCCACCGGGATAAAGTTAGGCAGTAAAGCATAAGGAAACTCAATCTCCCGCGCCTTGCCGGAAACTTCCAAATCCAGCCGGGTAATGACTTGCAGCGGCACCTCGTCCTGCACCTGCCGGAATACTTGCAGGTCCAGCCTATCCTGCTCCCGGTCGGCAGTGTCGGCGTTCTCGGTATTCAGCCACAAGGCACCTTGCTTGATGGGTGGATACGCGACCGGTTTATCGTTGACGCTGAGCTGAATCAAGCCGCTGGCTTCGGGTAAGGCTAATTGTTCCGGCAAGTTTTCCCAGAAAAATTCGCCGCTGATCTGGTAGCGGCCGGCGGGCAAGTGCAGGGCCGGCTTACCGTCTTTTTCTACGACCGGCTGGGTTTGTTTGTTGACGGTGACCGCCTGCGGCCAATGTTGCGTGTCGCCCGGCAAGCTAATCCAATCCTGGCGATACACGGTCCATTCGGCAACGAAGCTACCGTGCTTGGCTTGTAAATTCAGGTGCAGAGCGCCCGGCCAGGCGCAGTGTTTTTGTTGGAAATCGTCGAAGATAAACGGGCAACGATACTGGGTTTCATCCGCCAACACCCAGTTGACCCAGGGTTTTAACGGTTCCGGAACGTCTTGCATGTCCAACGCCCTTGCCGTTTGCAACGGTGCCAGCCCAAGCAGTAGCCACAGCATAAAAACCAATCGTCCCATATTATCCTCCCGCCTTCATCCCATTTAAGGGACTTGATAAACATCACAGAAAACTCTCCCTCCGCACCCAGTGGCATAAAGGGATTTATGTATCTTAACATTCGTCATGCTTATCTAGCGTGGGGGCGATTTATCCCCAGCCGGGCTAAAGCTGGTGAAATTGAGCAATCTCCGGTTTTTGCTTTTAAGTCGCTGCGCCGTCTGCCTCTTGTAGCTATTTGTTTGATGGTGCCGGGGAAATCTTTATCAGCGGCGGATCAAGCGATTAACGACCCTAAGTAGCTGAGCTCCGAGAGCATGACCACTGCCCAAATCAGAATGCTGATGCCGGCAGCGGCTGCGGCAATATCCTTGATGACGCGGATTTTTTCATTTTGCCGAGTTTCCACGAAATCGCACAGCGCCTCTATCGTGGTGTTAAACATTTCGCATATCAGCATCAGCCCAGTGGCGGTAAGTACCGAGATGAAATCCACCCATTGGCGAAAATAAAAGCATACGGCCAAAATCAACACGGACAGTACGACCTTATAGGCCACACTAAAATCATAAACAACCGCGTAGCGCAGACCAGACAAACAGACCTTCAATTTTCTAAAAGGGTGATAACCGCTCTGTCCGGTATTAAGAAATTTGTTTCGCATGACTCACCTGATGAAGATGCCGCCGTTTTGCAGCAGATTAATTAAACCCAGCACCCACAATAGTCCCAGTAAGGCGCCAGCTAGTACATCCGAGGGGAAATGAACTTGCAGATAGACTCGTGAGACGGCAACCAGGGATACCGTCAATAGCGTAAACCCGGTCAAAGCGTAAAAGTTAAGCCCCAGTTTGTCGGGTTTGCACATCCAGCATAAGGCCGTAGCAAAGGCAACGATTTGCGCGGTGTGGGCACTTGGGAAGGAGGCGTCCAAGGGGATTTCACCCACAACGGGGAAAAAGTCGGGCCGCGGGCGAGCGAACCAAAGCTTGGCGAGACGGCTGAACAGGGCTGCACCCGTTAGGCTCAAGACCATCAACCCTGCCTCTTTGATACGGCTGTTTCTCACCAGAACACCGCTTAGCACTGCGGTTATCGGGGCCAGAATGAACAGCGAACCCGCCCAGGTGATGGCTGCAAAAAAACGATCCAGCAAGATACTTCTGATGCCGTGCGCGGTACTCATTAGAACGCGATCCCACGGGTGCCAATGCACACTGAAGCGCTCGATAAAAACCAACAGTGCGATTGCCGTTAACCAACATCCAAACGTCGGGAGATATTTCAAGCCTAACATTTTCATTATTTTGCCTCCGCGTTAGCCAACCACTAATCCGGCCGTTGAATCTCGCGGTTTCCGGGCAGTCGAGAGTGTCATTGTTACCATGGATTCCGGCTTTTGCCGGAAACATCTACTTCCAAACCGCGGCTTGCCGCTTCGCCTGTCATGCGTGTTGGTGTATTACCGACAAATTGTTGGGAAAACGGCAGGGTTTTAGGTGCTGATAAGTTAATTTTTTCTTATGTGACAGTAGCTTATGTTTCGTGGGTGGTGGCATTCTAATTGCTAAGCAAGAGTCGCCGGCATAGGCCTTGTTGACTTTGCAACCTGGTTTGGCCGGTATTCTTTATTAGTCATGAGGTGTTGATATGTTCGAAGCCATTGTATTGTTCATACTGAGCGGCCTGGTCGCTGCGTGCGCATACTCGTCTCAGGGTTGCGAACTTTCCTTTTTCGGCAAACTATTTCGTTCCGCTAAAGGCCAAACGCCAGCAACTTCGACCAGCCAGTCTGTCGCTACTGACAGCACGGAACCAAGCTCCAGTTTTCTGGAACAGCTGCAAAGCGAAATTGAAGCCACTTTATTTCCGCGTCCTACGGACTCGGTATTGCGGCGTCATTACGATGCCTTGGTTGCTGTGGAAGTGAAAAACCGGTTGAGCTTTTTTAGCTGAGAGCCGAGGATTCTATATGCAGCCCAGGCGGGCTGCATATAGAGTCAGTCTCCAGCTTGGTTTTAGTGCCTCGCTGGTGGTAGCGAAAAATCCCCGCATTTCTCTGGCTTAGAAATTGACATTGATATTGGTTAGCCAAACGTGATTGGTGATATCGGGCGAGCCGTAGTTATGGATGTATTGCAATTGATAGCCGGTATCGACATTCAAATTTTTGGTTACTTTGTAGCCCACCCCGACATAACTGCGATTTTGGTTGATACCGGTTTGCACGGATCGCGCCAGCCGGCCCTCGTCTATGGAATTGAAATACACAAACAGCTCATCAAGCGCGATTAGATAAGCTTGGCTGTCCGGTATTGAATAGACTAGACGGAAGCGGTGCCGCATGCGATGGCCGACGTCGCCTTCGTGGGCAAAGAAGCGTTGCTCGAGACGAAACCGGTACTGAAAATTCAATTGCGACGTCCAATTATCTATCCACTGCACCTGCTGCATCGCATCGTTAGTGGCCATTTCAAAGTCGGTTTGCTCGTTGTATTCGCCTTGCCAGGTATAACCTAGCCAGAGCTGCAATTTGTTGGTTAGCTTATAGCCGAGCAGTGGACGGACAATAATTTGATTAAACAAGGTATTGTCGGTTTTGGTGCGCGGTGCCAATTCCAGAAAAACTAAATAGGGGCTGCCGCCGAAATCGGTTTGATAGGTATTGCTGATCCAGGTGCTGAAATCGTCTTGCACGGGGCCGGCTTCAACTGCGAACGATGTCAGCGTAAGGCCGGTGAACAGCAGGGCTAAGTGAGTTTTTTGCATGTGTTGGTACCGAAGAACTTGATTTGAAACGAACGGCGTCACGGTCAGCGGGGCTTTGCGTGTGCGGGTGCACGGTTTATCTGCTGGGGATAAGCTTATCTCAATTCTTGATAAATGTGCTTACTCAGGGCACGTATTCTGCGTGCTACGCAGAGGCTTAGGTTTATAAGTTTGTTGATTCAGGGAGTCGAGCGTAAGTCATCTGCTTGCCGCCATGCGGCTTTGTAGGAGCGGGAAAACCCGAAAGAGGGTTTTGGCCCGATTACATTGCAGACAAGCTGTTTGCCAAAGAAGTCTGCAACAGCAAAAGGTATTAAACGGTGACGTGATTTAGAGCGGTTTTAGACAAACCCTCCGGTTGCCGGAGGGGGTGTGTCAGCGAAATGAATTCGGCTTAATCGGTCAAGCCGCTTACGCCTTCGACGGACCAATTTTCGAAATCGCTGGCTCCGGAGGTGTCGTCGCCTTTGCCGTATTGGATCCGGCAAGCGTAGTGACGCATCACGTTGGGGCTGTCTTTGCCGCTGATTTCCACGTCGGCATTGACAATATATTCGTAGTTGCCGAGAGTCCAGGCATTGGTCGGTTGGCTGGCAAATGACAGGCTTTGATCTTCGTCGGCTTCGTTTTTGATGTAGGTGTTGCAGTGGGCGAACGCCATAGCGGTCATGTCTGTGCTGATGGACATAGGGTTGGCCGCGTCCTTGCTTTCCACCAAAAATAAATCGGAAGCGGCGATGTCGTACATAAACGGCAGGAAAAACTTAATCTGAATGGCTAGCAGGCCTGCCAGACAGACGGCAAATATTATAATTTTCTTTTTATTCATGGCTCAAATGGTGGTTTTTATTGGTTTAATTATCTAGCGATCACCCGCGATTCTAACAAAGATCGTGGACAGTAGGAAATGCCAACCCTCTCCGCCTAATTTACCGTGAATTTAATATTGTCCAAGCGCGCAGTTTTACCGCGTCCGTTTCGGCAAACGCCGGTCTGGCTTGGCTTATTCCAATGTTCGCGCCAGCTCGTGCCAAGCTGCTTGTTGATCGATTTCGTCCAGACCGTCGCTATTGTTGGTCAATACGAGTTTGTACGGCAGCTCTTCGGTTTGCAATGCTTCGGCGCCTGTCTTGGCTTTGTCCAATACGCTCAAGTCGGCTTCCGATGGGTCGCCGCCTTGTTCTTGTCTACGCTGTATGCGTTGCTGCAGCACCTTGTCCTTAGCCTGTATCGAAACAATGACGAAAGGAATTCCCAGGCTTTGTGCTAGTAACTGGAACGGGCGGCGTTGGGCGTGTTGCAAAAATGCGGCATCGACAATAACCGGGAACCCGAATTTAAGCAGAGTTTGTGCTAGGTCTAGCAAATGTTGGTAGGTTTTTTGGCCGGCTTGTGGATGGTATATGCCGCTATCGATTGCCGAACCGCTTTTTTGCAGGGCGCTTAACCCAAACAGCCGTTTTCTCTCGACATCCGAACGCAAGCGGATCAGCTGATGTTTTTCCAATAGTAATTGCGATACCGCGCTTTTACCGCAACCGGGTAAACCGTGGGTAAGAATTAATGCCGGTTTGCGCGGGCTTAAACTGCTGTCGGCCAAATTTAAATAACTTAGGCATGCTTGTCTGGCCGTTTCTGCGCCGGTTTGCGCGAACCTAAAGCCGGCGATCTTCGCGCGCACGGCAGCTCGGTAACTGAGATAAAAGCGCAACACGCCGAGGCCAGCGTAATCGCCGCTGATTTGCAAATAGGCGTTCAAAAACCGGTACGCCAGATCGGCGCGCCCGCGATGGAGCAAGTCCATGATCAGGAATGCCGCATCGCTGATCGTATCTATCCAGCGCAATTCCGGCGAAAACTCGATACCGTCGAATGCGACCGGCCGGCCTCTTAACAGCACGATATTGCCCAGATGCAGGTCTCCGTGGCATTCACGAATAAAGCCGGCTTGTTGCCGCTGTGAAAACAGGTTTTCGGCCGCCAAAAATGCCTGCCGACAGTTATCTTGCATTGACTTGATCAATGCGGCATCTTCGGGTTTCATCAACTCAAGCAATTGCTGAAAATTTTGCCGGGCCGGCGCTTCAATGGTGGCCGGAGAGCCGTAGTTCGAGTCCGGACTCGCCGGCGCCAAGCCCCTATGAAACCGGGCGATAGTGTCGGCCAAGCTGTCGATATGCGTTGGCGTAACTTCCGCTTGGGCCAGTAACGTATCCATCAACTTATCGGCTGCAAAGCGGCGCATTTTTACCGCATATTCAAACGCCGGCTCCACGTTGATTCGGGGTTGTTTGGGGCACCCGCCAATAGCCGCCACCTGCAAATAAATGCCGGGCGCCAGACGCCGATTCAAGCGAATTTCTTCCTGGCAGTAAAAGTAGCGCTGGCTAAGTTGGCTGAAATCCAAAAAGCCCAAATCGACCGGTTTTTTAATCTTGTAAGCATAGCGGCCGGCCAGCAACACCCAGGAAATATGGGTTTCCAGTACGGTGACCCGTTTGACCGGATGCGGGAAACAGGCCGGATCGCAAAGAGCGCTTATCAGTGGGGGATATGCAATGGCCATGGTTAAACACCTTCCCAGACTGAGCGGGATTAATACTGCAACGGCAGTGCCTTGTACTGCCGGCGATTCTGGCAGACCGGCGAGCGCTATGCAAAGCACGCCCAAACCTAAATTGCTGCTAGGCATGTCGGTCATAAATGCCAGGATTTGCCGTGCCTTACAGCGTAAAGTTACGTAATGGTTGAGATTTCGACTATAATCCCGCCCCGCTTATATGGCTTTTTCATAGGCTTACCAAATTCGACTGGTTTACATCAACTTCATCGACATGCTGATTTCGACCCTGGTACCTGACTGGTACGGAGCCTGATAAAAAATGGACATTACCCTCATCATTAAATCCCTGATACTCGGCGTAGTTGAAGGATTAACCGAATTTCTCCCCATTTCCAGCACCGGCCATTTAATTCTAGCCGGCGATTTGCTGAATTTTAATGACGACAAGGCCAAGCTGTTTACCATCGTCATTCAGGTCGGCGCGATTCTGGCGATTTGCTGGGAATACCGGGCCAAGATCGGCTCGGTATTGAGCGGATTGACCAGCGACAGGCAAGCACAAAAATTTGTGTTGAATCTGGCGATTGCGTTTATGCCGCTGGCGACGCTGGGCTTGTTGTTTGGCAAACATATCAAGGCCGCGCTGTTCAAGCCGGTGCCGGTGGCGTTGGCGTTTATCATTGGTGCGTTCGTGATTATCTGGGCGGAAAAACGCGAGCATAAAATCCGGGTCGATAATGTTGACGATCTCAGTCCGCTGGATGCCTTGAAATTGGGTATCGCCCAAGCTTTTGCCTTGATCCCCGGCACCTCCCGTTCCGGCGCGACCATTATCGGCGGCTTGCTGTTCGGTTTGTCGCGTAAGGCGTCTACCGAGTTTTCTTTCTTTTTGGCGATTCCCACCTTGGTCGTTGCCAGTCTGTACGACTTATACAAGCACCGCGACTTACTGCATATCGAAAGCGATGCGCTGTCGTTCGCGGTGGGATTAGTCGCGGCTTTTATCAGTGCCTTGCTGGCGGTTAAAGGTTTGCTGCGTTACATCAGTCATCACGATTTCATCATTTTTGCCTGGTATCGGATTGTGTTTGGCGTGGTGGTGATTGCCAGTGCTTACAGCGGTTTGGTGCAGTGGACGGTGGATTAGCATTCGGCGTCACGTAGGGCAGTATTTCGGTTTTTTGATCTTTAAAATTAAGGGTAGGTTATGGCTTTGCCACTGTTGATGATAGTCATCGGTCTGATTGTGTTGGTTTGGAGTGCCGATATTTTTGTCGAAGGAGCTGCGGCGATAGCGCGTTTTCTGGGCATGTCGCCGTTATTAATAGGTATGGTGGTGATCGGTTTCGGCACCTCCGCGCCGGAGTTGTCAGTGTCCGCCTTGTCGGCCTGGCAAGGCAATCCAGGCTTAGCGCTGGGCAATGCTTACGGGTCGAATATCACCAATATTGCCTTGATTCTGGGGATGGTCGCCTTGATCAGTCCCATTACCGTCCATTCGCAAATCGTTAAAAAAGAACTGCCGGTATTGTTTGCCGTGACCCTGTTCGTGCTCGGTCAGGTATACGACGGCGATCTGTCGCGGATGGATGCGGTGCTGGAACTGGCGGTATTCGTTGGCGTGATGACCTGGATGGTCCGGCAAGGGATGAGTAAAACAGCCGAGACGACCGACGTGTTAGGCGAAGAAGTTGCTGAAGAATTGGAAGAGCATGCGATGTCCTGCGCTCAGGCTGTCATCTGGCTGGTTTCCGGTTTGCTGTTATTAGTGATCAGTTCCCGCTTATTGGTTTGGGGTGCGGTATCGATTGCCCAGGATTTGGGCGTCAGCGATTTGGTGATTGGTTTGACCATCGTCGCCATCGGTACCTCCTTGCCTGAGTTGGCGTCGTCGATTGCCGCCGCCCGTAAAGGCGAGCACGATCTGGCCCTGGGTAATATCATCGGCTCCAATTTATTCAACACATTGGCGGTGGTGGGTTTGGCCGGGGTGATTCAGCCGATGTCGATTCCAGTGGAAATCGTTAATCGCGATTGGCCGCTGATGGCCTTGTTAACGGTGTCGCTGTTCTTTTTGGGATATGCCAGGAAGGGCGAGCAAGGCCGCATCAATCGGGTTGAAGGCGGCATCTTGTTGGCCATTTACGCCAGTTACACCGTGTACTTGATTAACACCGTCGTGAGCGCTTAAGCATGTCCTTGGAAAAACGTTTGGGAAATATTGCCTTTCGATGGGGCAACTGGCTGCTGTATTCGCCGGGGTTAGTGTTACTGGCTTCGGTAATCTTGGCTTATCTGGCCGCGCAATACACCGGCAATCATCTGACCGTCAACACCGATACGGCGGAACTGATCGCTCCGGAAGCGCCGTTTCAGCAAAACCGCCGCAAATTCGAACAGCAGTTCGGCCAGGAAGTCCATACCTTGCTGCTGGTGATCGAGTCTTCCAGTCCGGAGTTGACCAAGGCCGCTGCCCAACGCTTGAGCCGGGAGCTTAGAGCGGATACCGAACATTTCACCAAAGTCTATCGGCCGGATGAAAATGCGTTTTTTCAGCGCAATGGCCTGCTGTATCTGGATACCGATAAGTTGCAGGATTTTTCGGTGACGCTGGCGCAAGCCCAGCCGTTTATCGGCCGAATCTCTCAAGATCCCAGTCTGAACGGTTTTTTCTCTATCTTCGAAGACGCGCTGAACGCGGAAACCAAGACCGAAGAAGTACCCATCGACCTGATGTCGCTGATCGACAAGGTCAGCAATTCCCTGCATAAAACTCTGAACGGCGAAACCGATTTACTGTCCTGGCAAAAACTGATCGCCGAAAACAAGATCAGCGAAGAGCAATCGGACAAGGCGTTTATCTTCGTCACGCCAAAATTCGACTACAGCCAGATTTTGCCAGTGGAGCCGGCGATCAAGGTTATCCGTCAAGCGGCCGACAAAATTCAAGACCCCAATATGCCGGCTGTCAAAGTTTGGGTGACCGGCGAAGTCGGTTTGGAGCACGACGAAATGGCCGGGATGAGTGAGGGTACCTTCACCGCCAGCATTTTTTCTATCGTGCTGGTCTGCGGCATTTTATTGGTTGCGTACCGCTCCTGGCTGTTGATGCTGGCTACCTTACTGACATTGGCTTTGGGCATGGTGTTTTGCGGATTGTTCGCCTCCGTGGCGGTGAAACAACTGAATCTGATTTCTGTTGCCTTCGCGGTCTCCAATATTGGTTTGGGCGTGGAGTATGCGATCCATTTTTGCCTGCGTTATCGCGACAATCTGGATCTCTACGGCAGCGACAAGGGCAAAGCGATTCGTTCGGCCTTGTTGGCAACCAGTCCGTCTTTGATTTTGTGCGCCGGCACTACCTCCATCGGTTTGTATGCCTTTATTCCCACCGACTACCAAGGCATTTCCGAGTTGGGTTTGCTGGCCGGTACCAGCTTGTTCATTTGCTTATTCATTACGCTGACCGTGCTGCCGGTGCTGCTTAAGGTGTTGCCGAATCCGCCCGTGCATCAATTGCATGGCGAACAACCCGGCGAATCGAAGTTTACCCATGTGTTGGCGCACTTTACGTTGCACTATGCCAAACCGATTTCCTTGTTGACTTTGCTTGGCGCGGTGGTTGCCGTGTATTTTGTGTTTCAGGTGCAAACCGATTTCAATCCCTTGAATCTGCGCGATCCGCATACCGAGTCGGTGATTGCCTTCAAGGACTTGATGAAAGAGCGCGAAACTTCGCCGATGACCTTGACGGTTTTGGTGAAAAACGAAGACGAAGCCAGAGCGGCGCAGAAAAAGCTGGAGAGTCTGAAAACCGTCGATAAAACCGTCAGCTTGTTCGACTTTGTGCCTGACGATCAAGAAAGCAAATTGGGTATCATCGACGATATGGTGCTGACGCTGGGTCCGCAGAGCCAGTTTTTCCCGCAATTGAAAACCGGCACTGATCCCTTGCCGGCCATCAAGCGGATGATCGCCGCGATTGATGCCAATTTGCCGAAAAAAACCAATCCGGCGGACATCGAATCCCTGCAAACCTTTAAACAGCAGTTGCAAGACGTGATGGTGGAATTGGAAGCCAGATTCCAGCCGGACCGCGGCGTGTTTATCGAGAAGATTCAAACCTCGTTGCTCGGCACTTTGCCCACGGTCATGAACCAGCTACTCGTCGGTTTCCATGCCGAGGAAATTGTACCGACCAGTATCCCGGCGGAAATCAAGGAACGCTGGTTGAGTAAAGACGGCTTATACCGGATTCAGATTTTTCCCAAGGAAGATTTGAACGATCTCGGTAACTTGCAGGCTTTCATCACCGACGTACAGGCCGTAGCGCCCAATGCCACCGATTTGCCGGTCATGTATTGGGAATCCATGAAAGCGGTGATCGGTGCCTTCCAGGAAGCCATCATCATTGCCCTGGTGGCGATTGCCTTGCTGTTGATGTTCATACGCCGCAGTATCGTCGACACGCTGTTGGTGATGACACCCTTAGTGTTGGCCGGCTTGTTCACAATGGCAACTACCGTGTTTACCGGCACGCCGATCAATTTTGCCAATATTATCGCCTTGCCTCTGTTAATGGGGCTGGGTGTCGATAACGGCATCCATATGGTTGAAAAATTGCATCATTCGTTGTCCGAGGATCAGAATATTTATCAATCCAGTACCGCGCGCGGGATGTTCTACGGCGCGTTGACCACCATTTCCAGCTTTGTTGGTTTGGCATTTTCCCCGCATCAGGGCATCTCCAGCATGGGTTTGGTCATCACTATCGGCATTTTCTGGATCATGACGTGTACTTTTGTGGTGCTGCCGGCTATCAGCAAGCTGGTTTTAAAAAAAACTGAGCATTTAGCCTGAGAGTTTGAAAACCATAGCCTAGACTTATCCGGCAACTTACATGGCGGCCGGTAAAGGTAGCGAACCCAGGGTAAGTTTGATTTTTATAATTAACTTTTAGTTTTTTAGAGGCAACCATGTTTGTAATCATTGGTTATGTGATTATTTTAGGCTGTGTATTGGGCGGCTTTTTGATGGCCGGCGGCCATCTGGGCGTGCTTTGGCAGCCGGTTGAGGTGCTGATCATCGTCGGTGCCGCCTTCGGTTCCTTCCTGGCCAGTAACTCGCTGGCCACCAGTAAAGCGGCGATGGCCGGCGGAACCGCCACGCTGAAAGGTAGTACCTACACCAAGGAGTACTACATGGAGCTGCTGATGAGCTTTAACGCGCTGAGTCAGAAGGCCCGCAAGGAAGGTTTGTTGTCCCTGGAAAAAGTGGTGGACGATCCGGAGGGTAGCTCGATATTCGGTGAAAAAATCGTCCACGATCACCATCTGATGGAGTTTATTTGCGACAAGCTCAGGCTGATCCTGACCGGTGTCGATGTCAACCAACTGGAAGACATCATGGACGCGGAAATCGAAGTACACCACGCCGAAGGCAACGAGCCGATCAAAGCCGTGCAAAAAGTCGGTGACGGCATGCCGGCTTTCGGTATCGTCGCGGCGGTAATGGGGGTGGTACATACGATGGAATCGGTGGGGATTCCGCCGGCGGAACTGGGCAAACTGATCGCCGCGGCGCTGGTCGGTACCTTCCTGGGTATTTTGGTGTCTTACGGCTTTATCGGCCCGGTAGCGTCGGTCATGGAAGCGCGGCTGGAAGAAGAAAGCAACGCCTATAAATGCACGCAAAAAGGCCTGCTGAATTGCGCGAAAGGTACTTCGCCGGCGATGACGGTGGAGTTCATGCGTACCGCGATTCCTCATCATGCCAGGCCGACCTTTACCGAGCTGGAAGAACAATTGAAAGCCGGCAAATAAGGTAAACGACAATGGCCGAACAACCCATAATCATCAAGAAAATCAAGAAGGGTGGGCACGGTGGGCACCACGGCGGGGCCTGGAAAATTGCCTATGCCGACTTCGTGACGGCGATGATGGCTTTCTTTCTGTTGATGTGGTTACTCGGTTCCACCGACGAGAAAACTAAAAAAGGCATTTCCGAATATTTCCAAAACCCGTTTGGCGTCGCGATTGTCAGTAACCCCGGTGAGGGCTCCGGCGACCGGACCAGCATCATCCAGGCCGGCGGCCAGGACTTGAAATCGCAAGACGAGGGGCAAGTGCATCAAGGGGAAAATACCCCGGCCGAGCCAACGCCTGAGGATATTGAAAAACTGGCGGAAGAGCAGGAAAAACTCAAGCTGGAAAAATTGCAGGAAAAAATCGAGGACATGCTGAAAGCCAATGACAAGTTGGCGGAATATAAAGATCAGATCAAGCTGGAAACCACCCCGGAAGGTTTGAAAATCCAGATTATCGATGCGCAAAATCGGCCGATGTTCAAACTGGCCAGTTCCGGTATCGAAACCTATGCGCAAGCCATCCTGCGCGAGTTGGCACCGGTGATCAACGAATTACCCAACAAGGTCACCATCAACGGCCATACCGACGCATTGCCGTTTCCCAGCAATCGCACCGGTTATTCCAACTGGGAGCTATCCAGCGATCGGGCCAATGTGGCGCGCCGTGAGTTAACCCAAGGCGGACTCAGTGAAGACAAGGTGCTGCGCGTGGTCGGCTTGGCATCCAGTATTCCTTACAAGGGCGACGTGCCTAACGATCCGATGAATCGGCGGATTTCCATCGTCGTGATGAATAAAAAGACCGAAAATCAGGTGCTGCACGATGGCGCCGAAGATAAACCGGGCAGCAGCGATACTTCTGTGCCCGGTTTGCCGGCCATGTCGCCAACGATACAGCAAAATACCAAAATTACAGGGGCGGAAGGCGCTGCGCATTAATTTGGCCCGGTCAGTACAAGGCTGAACGTACGGTAAGGATCTGATGCAGTTATTCAAGGCTCTGCTGAGTCAGCTAATGGCCTGTGTCGCTGTGATGGGCTTACGCGCACTGATCCCCCTGCCCATTAGCGTTTTGCAAGCTGTCGCTATTCAGGCCGGCTTGGCCGCACTGTTTTCGCGCGGTTTTCGCCAGCCTGTCTGGTGGCTGCCGATTCATTTGCTATTTATACCGACCGTGTTAATGGGGCTGAGCTGGCAAGTGCCTGCTTGGCTGTATCTGCTGATGTTGCTGCTGCTAACCCTATTATTTTGGGGTACAGTGAAAGGCGATGTACCGTTGTTCTTGTCCTCTTCCGCAGTCAGCGAGGCGCTGATCGAAATAGTAAGCCGCGAACGGGCGCAAGCGTTTATCGATATTGGCGCCGGTCTGGCTACCGTTGTCGTGCCGCTTGCAAAAGCCCGGCCGGACATGGCTGTGGTGGCCTTGGAGCGGGCGCCGCTACCCTGGCTGCTGGCAAGATGGCGTTGCCGCAATCTAGCTAATGTCCGGGTCGGCAGATCCAGTTTTTGGGAGCAGGATTTACGCGAGTTTGATGTGGTGTTCGCCTTCCTGTCGCCGCTGGTGATGGCGAAAATAGGCGAAAAAGTCCGGCGGGAAATGCGGGACGGCCGCTTATTTATCTCGTCCTCTTTTCCGATACCGGATAGCCACCCCGAATCGGTGCTCGAACTGAACGATAGCCGCAAAACTAAGCTGTATTGCTATCGGATAGGTGGATCTCTGAAAAGTTAAGAACCCTTTGGCTTTCTTCAGCAGGAGGGGCTTAGCTCAATGACATTGCCTGGAGAGAGTGAGTCTTAGCGCTATTATTAAGCCGCCGGCGTATTCGTAAATTCGGGGACCAACTGCTTCAAACCGGCCAACAGCTGTTGGTTATCGTAGCTCCTGCACTCCTTCTGCAAATCCTCAATCTGTTTAGCCCATTCCACCGAGTCGTAGAGTCGGGCTTTGGCCAGGCGCAATTTCGCATGGCTGGTTGCCATTAATTGTTCCTGATCGTGGAATAATTCTTCGTAGAGTTTTTCGCCGGGCCGCAAGCCGACAATCTTAATGGCAATATCTTTATTCGGGACTTTGCCGCTCAGGCGGATCATCTGCTCCGCCAGGTAAGTAATTTTGACCGGTTCGCCCATATCCAATACAAACACTTCGCCGCCCTGGCCTATGGTTTCCGCTTGCATGATGAGCTGGCAGGCTTCCGGAATCGTCATGAAGTAGCGGGTAATATCCGGATGCGTCACCGTGATAGGGCCGCCGGCCTTGATTTGCTCTCTAAACAGCGGCACCACGCTACCGGCCGAATCGAGCACGTTGCCGAAGCGTACCGTGGTAAAGCGAGTGCTGCCGGTCTGATTCAGGTTTTGGCAGAGGATTTCCGCCGCCCGCTTGGTGGCGCCCATCACGTTGGTCGGATTGACGGCTTTATCGGTGGAAATTAATACAAAGCGCGCCACACCGGCGGCAATCGCCGCTTCCGCCAGGATTTTGGTGCCGATCAGGTTGTTATGCACCGCTTCGCGGATCTGATTTTCCAGCAAAGGCACATGTTTATAAGCGGCGGCGTGAAACACGATTTCCGGTTTTTGCCCGGCAATTAATTGCTGCACCGCAACGGGATCGGCGACATCGCCCAACACCGCTTGGTGCGATAACTCCGGAAACAGCCGATTCAAGTCGGCGTTGACTTTGTACAAATTAAACTCGCACTGATCGAATACGATCAGCTTGCGCGGCTGGGCTCTCGCCAGTTGCTTGCAAAGCTCGGAACCTATCGAACCGCCGCCGCCTGTCACCAAAATGACTTTGTCGTGTAGATGGTTTTTAATGCCGGGCCAATCCAGCTTCACCGGCGTGCGCCCCAGAATATCTTCGATGGAAACGCTACGTAGATTGGCGGTGGTGACCGCGCCGCTCAGCAATTCTTTGACCGAGGGTAGGGTCTGAAAATCCACCGAGCAGTTTTCGCAGATTTCCACGATCCGGCGCATTTGCTGATCGCTGGCGGACGGCACGGCAATCAGCACTGTTTCGATATTCCAGCGTTCGATTAACTCCGGAATTTGCTCGACCGTGCCGGCGACGCGGATGCCGCGAATTTCGCGCTTGTATTTACCATGGTTGTCGTCGACGAACACTATCGGCACATAATCGCTATCGACATTGGCCAATAAATCTCTCACCAGCATTTCGCCGGCGGAACCGGCACCGACGATCAATGCGCGCTTACCCACGCGCTCCGCGAACGTCTGTTCCTTCCAAAAGCGATATACCAAACGCGGAATGCTGAGCAAGGAAAACAGGATCAGCACGTAAAGGGGGACGACCGAACGCGGCACGCCGTGCAGGCGGTCGTATAAAAACAAGGCGGAGGCAATAAAAAAAATCCCGGTCAACACCGCTTTGCCGATGCGGATCAGGTCCGGCAGCGAGGAAAACCGCCAAACGCCGCGGTACAAACCATACACCCAGAATAAACTGACTTGGATGGCTATGACCCAAGGCAGGAACAATAAGGCCGAATAAAAAAATTCGTCCGGGATGTTTTGCAGATTAAAGCGTAGCCAGTAAGCGCCGAACCACGCTAACGGGATCATGGCCAGATCGTGCAAAAAGATGGTGGTGCGGGAGCGGAATCTTAAGGTCACGAAATAACCCACTCGGATTTGCCGGCCTTAAACCGGTAAGCCAGATAGATTAAGGGCAGATAAGCCACGATAACGCCGGCCAAAGCATGGCTGGGATGCTTGAATATCCATAGGGAGACAGGCAGCAGCCAACCGCAATTAATTGCCCAGGTTGCCAATAACACCGGCAAATGTCCGTAACGTTTGGCTGCATGCTGATAGGTATGCGAGCAATGCGCCGCGTACCATTTTTGTCCGCTGAACATTCTGACCGCCAGGGTATAGCTGGCATCCACGATAAACGCACCGAATAAAATCAGCCCGCAATACAGCAGAACGGCGGCCTGTTGTGCGGCCAGTAAAATTAATAAACCCAGCAACAGCCCGATAAAGCCGCTACCGACATCGCCCATGAAGATTTTCGCTTTCGGCCAATTCCACAGCAAAAAGCCGCCGCACGCCGCCGTCAAACTCAAGGCAACACCGCATAAGCTTTGGTCGATAAAAAACAGATAGCCCGCCAATGCCGAGGATACAAACAGCGCTTCCGAGCCGGCAATGCCGTCGGTACCGTCCATGAAATTGAACAGGTTTAAGCTCCACACCAAAAACAGTGCTCCCAAGGGGTAGCCCAACCAGCCTGGATTGACGCTTAAGCGCCCGAAGAGAGCGTCGAATGGCGCGGGGACCAATACCACGGGAAGGCCGCCCAACAATTCCAGGGCGATGATCGCCGCCAGTAAATGCGTCAAGAAACGCCAGCGCGCGGCCACTTCGCCGTGATCGTCACAAAAGCCGATAGCGGCTATCAATAGCGTGGAGCCCAACAAGGCCAGGGAAGTGCCAGTCAGTTGCCGGTCAAAAAACAACCGGAGCATCGCCACGCTGAAGGCCAGCACGATAGCCAAGCCGCCGCCGCGCGGGGTTGGCACGCTGTGTGAGCTGCGTTGGTTGGGAATGTCCAGCACCTTGTAAGTTAAGGCGTAACGGCGAATCAGGCCGGTCAATACGGCGGCGAGCAGCAAGGTAACAGTAAAAAGCAGTAGCACGCTAGATTAACTTAGATGGCGAATAATATCGGGCAGGGCTTTCCAGAGAGTTTGGCGAGGTTGAAAACCCAATTCGCGGGCGATTTTAGCAGACGAATACCACGCCGAACCGGTTAATTTTTCCAGGCTATCGCTATCGATAGGAAAGCGTCGCCCCGTCAGCCGGCCAAAGCCATCGCCCAATTTGGCTAAGCTGGTTAGCAATGGCATCGGTATCGACCAGACGACAGGCCGCTTGCCGAGCGCGGCTCTGATCGCGTCGTAAATCTGCCGGGTAGAATAGCTTTGTTGATCCGTGACTATATAAACCTGCCCGGCTGCTTCGGGATTTTCTGCAGCCAACAATGCCGATGCCACCACATCATCGACATGCACCATGGAGCGCTGGTTACCGGATTCCGGTAGCGGCGGGAATATGCCGCGGCGAATTGCGTGGATCATGCGCGGCAGATTGCCTTTCCCGGTGTCGCCGTAGACCATGCTGGGCCGTAACACCACAGGATGCGGGACGTAGCCGCCGTTCAGCACCAGTTGTTCGGCTTCGTATTTGGATAAACCGTAGGGATCTGAGGCGGGGGCGTTGACCGTTTCATCCATGACTTGTCGGCTAGTGTGGC
>Ga0123396_121155_pt1 | contig 26304 bp, 26 predicted proteins | sample T10HLNO3metaT_FD_89924 | JGI IMG/M metagenome (GOLD analysis project Ga0123396, IMG submission 89924) | Methane-oxidizing artificial microbial communities from Washington, USA to study methane cycling - T10-HLNO3 metaT (Metagenome... ...
CTTCTTTTGCAGATCGGTCATCACGGAGGCACACCAGGGACACATGGCGCCGACCGCCAGTTGAAAGGCATAGCCTGCCGCATTGCCGGCCACGTTGCGCATCAATTGCACGAACTGGTTGAAATTGATGAAACTGAAACTGCCGGCGAACAAATCGATACCCCCGCAGCCGGCGCTGAACGAGGGCGGCACAAACGACACCAGATTGGTGTTGGTGATGCCATTGCGCGCCACCAGGCTGCCGCCGGTAATCACGCCACGACGTTGCCCCAAGTGGGCGGTCGGCCCCGTAAAGTTGGTCATGGTGCCGAACATGCTGTCCATTTCTTGCTGCAGGTCGGCATAGGCTGGAACGGAACTCCCGACCAACAGGATCAACACCAGTACCTGGCGGCAGCGCAGAGACAAAGAAAACGAAATCATGGCGTGCTCCCCAGATGGGCACTGCGTTGCAATGCCTGGATCAATGACAAAGGATCTTGTGCCACCGCCGGGCTGATACTGCCAGCCGTAGGTAACAGCATCGGTGTATTGCGAATCCCCTGAGTGGTTTGGTATTGCGAAGCATCGATCCAACCCGCTTCCTTGGCGGCTAGCAGAATCCGACCGGTGATTTCTTCCAGCGACAATGCGCCTTGCGCCAACGGTACAATTTGCTTGGGCGGTTTCATCAGAAACAGCGCCGGGGTTTGCTCAACGCCCAACATCGCCGCCTGACCGTTATTCCGTTTGAACTGACTGAAAAAGCCGTTCGGCATCGGTAAACCATCCAGCGATACGGGATAGATTTTGAAACCGTAGGCGTTTTCCAACATCGCCAGAATCGGTGCCTGCACATGGCAATATGGGCAATCGGATCGGAAGAAAAACAAAATGCCGGCTTGGGCCGCAATCGCTTTCAAGGCTCGTTCGGCCACCACGCTGGCTTGATGATTGGCTTCATTGGCCGCATAAGTCGCTACCGGTCTGCGCACGGTTTCATCGAGTTGCGGATCGGACATCACCACGTAACGGGCCGCATTGGTAAAACGCTCGGCTTTATCCATCATTACCCGCTGCAAATAGTAAAACGCCGCCACATTCTCGGGACTGGGATCGTCGATGGCCTGGTTCAGGTAATGCTCCAGGTTTTGCTTCAGCCAGGCGGAAGACAGCGGTTGGGGTTCTGTAGAAGGTTTGGCTATCGGTTCTGAAACCGATTTTTCCGAAGCATTGGCTTCAGGCTTGGGCAATCGCGGAAGAGGTTCAAGTGGTTTTTCAGCTGGGATGTTCTTGACCGACTCCGGCAACACCTCATACCAAAACCAGCCGCGCTGTTTGTCTTCGAAATACGACAAAGCAGGCGCCGGCAACGCCTCATCCCCGCGGACCATCGAGGTCGGCAGCGACAGAACGATCAGGAATGGAAGCAGGACGTTTTTCGGACTCATAGCCGAATTGTCCAGCACTCCCCTGCCCCGGCTGTTTGCGAAAACTCGCTAATTTTTGAGTTTTCGCAAGTTGAGTAAAAAAATTGCGTTTTAGACGCCCGGATCAACGAAATCCGCGAAAACATCGACTTCTCACGGAAGACCGTCAAACTCGGCCGATTAAAATTCAGCGTGCAGGGTCAAAATCACGATGGAAAAACCTACTGGCATTTGCGTAACGATCGCCTTGGTGTGCCTGGGCCGCAGGGGATTGCCTGGAGATCGGCGAGATCATGGCCGCCCTATACAGGGTTTTTCGTCCAATGTTCATACAGGGAAATGACTGAAGCTAAGACGCCCATCAAGACTAGGCAAGTCATTGATTCTATGAGGCATTTCGTAAAAAAACCTTGTTAGGTTTTTGACTCGGATTTTGACTTGCCTTGAACCCGTAATTTTTTCCCAAAAAAGTCACTAGGTTTTTGCAGCGAAAAAACCTGTGGTTAAGAATAGGTTTTTGACATGAATCCGATTACCGAATCGAACGATCGAATGACGTATGCCGATGAATGCGTCGTTGAGTGGCTGACAGCCAACGTTGAAGGTCTGCATGGTCAGGCGCGTATGCTGGTCGATGATTATTGGCGGCGAGTCAGCCAGGAACGCAAAAAATATCCGGCCTCTCAACGCGGCCGACTGGGTGTCCGAATCCGGCGCCGGGAGAGCGCTTATTCTTTCACCATCGAGTGGTTTTTGATTGCCTCGCTGTCGATCGATGGACAAACCAAACCGGTGACGCAATACCTCAAAAAGGGCAAAGGCTACCGCTATCCTTTGCAGCACGTGCTGAAAAAAGAGCCGGATTGGGAAGCCTCACTGGTAGAGGAATTCGAGAACGAGTTTGCCGACCTACGCAAACAAGTCGATTTATTGGGCAAGTTCCGAGATGCCTTTCATCGCTGTCGGCGTGGACTGCGTGAAAGCCTGAATTGATCGGTAGTCTGTTTCGAATGCCATGTTGGCCCGAAGTTATCCACAGAGGCGTAGCCCCTTATATAGATTAAAAAAAGATTATAAATAGATTAGCACCCGCTTTTTCGTGTCGTTAAAAATCGCTGCAGACCACGCTGGGCAAGGCCTGCGGCGATTCGTAAAAAAGAACTAAGCGTCGGTCGAATGCCGTGCCACTGTCGGCCGAATGCCGTGCCTCCGTCGGTCGAATGCCGTTAGTGCGTCGGCCGAATGCCGTGTCAGGGGGCTTCGACCGGACCAAATAGGCGTCGGTCGAATGCCGTGCTTTTTAGCCGATTTTGTTTTGCAAATAACGCTGCTGACTGGGGGTAGGATTTTTTTTGATTTTGACGGTATCTTCGGAAAGAACATAGCTTTCCAAACAGCCAATCCCCACCAAAGCATCCAGTGCTTTACGCAATCGGTATTTGAAATCGCGCAGCGTCCTAGCGCTACTTCCGCTCAAACGATGGATCGTGCTGATCTTCAACGGATACGGTGCCGCATGCGACGACAGAAAGCCATGCAGCCATAACGCCAGTGGGTGTTTACGCAATAACTGCCGCTGCTCGAATTCGATATGGGTATAACCGTCTTCAAACATTCGTAACATCGACTCGGTCAGTTCCACCACATAGCGCTGAGTTGCCTCGTCGCGGTGGTAGCGCAAAAAACCCTTTTCACCAAAGGTCTGCCGACCGTGATAGGTGATTTCAACGAAGGCACCGCCTAAACGCGCCATGGATTCTTTTAGCCATTCGTGCTGACTTTTGCCAGTCGAGCGGCCCAGCGCCGTCAGCAAGGCATGGGCACTGAAGGTTACGCTAAAGCCGGGCAATTGCGTTCTGGACAGGTGCACGATCTGCATCCAGACGTCCAAGTCGGACTGATTCAGTTGAACCCCCAGATAACGAACTTCGATGCCATCGACAGCCGCCAGTAAGGTGCGTTTTTTGTACGCTATCCGTTCATTGCCCTGCACACCGGCAAACAAGGCACTGCGCAAACAGGCATTTGGCGTGCCGCGCATACCGGCAGGCCAACTGGGAAGGGTGTCTAGCGGTTCAACACGTCGTGGTTGGGCTTTCTTGCGCTCCGTCAGTAACTGGAAGCGTTCGCTCAGGTTGGTCAGTAAGGTCGCTGTTTGTTGAGTCATAGCCATCTCACTTTTTCAAACTACGCGGATCGCAATGCCGGGTTGGATCGGTCGGGGGCAGTGGGGTTTTCTCGAGCCATTCGCGCTCGGCTTCAGTCAGCTCGAGCTGATGATGGCAGTATTTGCGCCAGGCGCGCTCTACCACCAATGGGTCGGGTGTAACCGGCCGCTCATCGTGATTCGTCGCGTCGACGGAGGCCTCGGTGGCCATCGACCAGATGGGATCTGCCAGCCTAACCACATGTTCGATGGACGACGTACACCAGACCGAGCCACCCAATCGACTGGGTTGCCGGGTGACGTCCAGACGCCATGCCTCGGATGTTGTGGTGGGAATCAGGGATTCGATGACAGTTTCGCTGACTTGATCAGACGGGGCTGGTAAGGTGCTGCAACCCACGCTGAACAAGGTGGGCAAGATGGCGGCAAACGGGGCGATGCGGATGTTCATGTCGTCTCCAAAACAGTAAGAAGACTCGACACAGTAAGCACTATTTTTCCAGGCTCGTTTGCGAAAACTCGATAATTATGCGTTTTTCGCAGATTGACTCAAAAAAATGACTGGCATGATAGCGGGTCATGAAAACCACACGTTTACCGTTCTCTATCCCTTGGCTGCAACGTTTCTTCGTTGCCGGCAAACCTGCGCCTGAGTCAAACCCGGCCAGCCCGGAGGAAGAGATACCGCGGTATCCACCGTTCATGAAAGGTTTACCGGCTGCGCCGGTGGCGCGTATTCTCGGCACACAAACCGAGTTGATCCAGTCTATTGAGCAGGCTTTGGCCTGTCCGGAATCCCTGTTTCAGGGCATCGTACTGCCGGTGATTGAGCGTTATGCGGCCTTCAGCCATCTACTGCCGGCGTCGGAATCGCACCACCATCGCGGTGCCGGCGGTTTGTTTCGGCATGGATTGGAAGTCGCGCATTGGGCAACGTTGGCATCCCAGGACTGTCTGTTTGCCACCGATGTCACGCCGAAGGCGCGTAAAGCGGTGGAACCGCGCTGGCGACTAGCCGTTTGTTTTGCCGGGTTGCTGCATGACATCGGCAAACCGGTATCGGACATCGCCGTGATGGATAGACTGGGTCAACACACCTGGAATCCTTGCGATGAAAACCTGGCCGATTGGGCATCGCAGCATCACATCGATCGATATTTCTTACGCTGGCGAGAGAATCGTCACAAGCGTCATGAGCAGTTCTCGGCCCTGGTCATCGAACGGGTATTGACCCGTGAAGCACGCGCCTACATTCTGGCCCCCGGTCCCGACATCATGCAGGCTATGCTGGAAACCATCCACGGTCTGGATCGCGGCTCGAAATGCTACGCACTGGTCATGGCGGCCGATTGCAGGAGTGTGGAACGGGATTTGAAAGCCCATTACCAAGGTCTGGAATCGGCCATGGGCATGCCGGTCGAACGCTACCTGTGCGATGCGATGCGTCGATTGGTCAAATCCGGTCAATGGCTGGCCAATGAAAAAGGCGCCCGCATCTGGCGTTTCCAGGACGGCCTCCATATCGTCTGGCGCAGCGCCGTCAAAGACATGCTGGCTCTGCTGGACAAGGATCACATCCCCGGCATTCCCCGCGATGAAGACACCCTGGCCGATATTTTGATCGAACGTGGGCTAGCTATTCCCAAAACCCTACCGAACGGCGGGCGGTTTCGCTATTGGCGCATGCAAACCGAAACCCTGAATGGCAGCTTGTTCATGTTGCGCCTGGCCTCGATCGAACTGGTATACAGCGGCGAGCCGCCGGTGGCAGTGGATGGCATCGAAGTCAGTGATGAACCGGAATCAACGTCTACCAACCCCGCCGCCGCCCAGTCCCAAGCCACCAGCAAATCGGCTTCCGACACCAGTGGAGGAAAACGGCGAAAAGCGAAGACACCTGACCGTGCAATCGAGACAGTGAGCGCTGAATCCAATGCTGTGCAATTGGCTGAGTCGGTCATCCCGGACGATTTAGCCGCCATTTTGGCGATGGATGCCGACGCTGACAGAGACCGCGATCTACACGAACATTCCGGTCAAGTCTTGGACGATAGAAGTGATCAACACCCAAACGATACCACGCCAAACGCTTCAAATAGCGGTTCGGACGGCACGATTGAAGCAGAGGCGGCATCGGTCTTGCCTCAAAATTCTGCGCCGGATCAAAGTGACGTTGCCAGACAATGGCTGGAATCGCAAGGTCAAGCAGGGCACTGGCTGATTCAACTGGCCGGAATCGTCTTGTCTGAACAATGGCGCTGGGGCACTGATCTTCTGGAACATAAGGACCAATGCCTGCTCGCTTTTCCCCGAACAGCGGATGCCCTGCAACTCGAAGCCAATCAGTTCATCAAATGCCTGGACGAGAAAGGCTGGTTAGTGACCGACGTGCTCTCGCCCATGCGCAAAATTCGGGAGATCGACAAAATCCGTGGCGTGTTACTTGCCAGCGGACCGAGTGCTATGTTCAAACGGCTGTTGGCGAGCACGCTGGTGTCCACCGCAAGTTTGGCGTCAGAGCCACTCGTTCCATCGGCAGTCGTCGGCAGCAGCAGTGAGTCAAAAGCAACACATCGACCAACGACAGCGGCACAGCAGACCGAGCAATCATCATCGCCGCAGTGTCAGGCAGTCGTTGAGAATGCGCCTGCTACTGAAGCGACGGCAGTAGTCGTTGCATCGCTGGATAACATAAAGCCAATGCCTCCGTCTCGGTCCACCAATAGACGGCAGGCTATTCAACCCGAACCATTGTCGTCACGATCGGAATCCAGCGCGCTCCCAAAACAAAACCTCCGGCAAGTCATCGAACACTGGATGGACGAGCTGGCGCAAGCCGCCCCGCCGCCGTCCGCAGACGGAACCGACTCGGCATGGCTCGATGTCGAGGATCGGTCGATTGAGGCCTTGCTGCGAAACACACCCGGCTTGACCCGCACGCAGTTGATGCGGGCACTGGGTAGCCATGCCGATTTTCGAAGTATCGGTACCGTTTTGCAAATGCGGCGTAGACCATGAAATCCGATTACGACTACCAGTTTCCCTGGCGACCCATCTTCGAGGTGTATGCCATCTCGGGTTGGTTGGGCGGTGCCGGATTGGCATATTTCACCAGCCGCTGGTCGGGCCTGCCCCGCGAACCCTTCGATTGGTTGATGACGGCGTGCGCCGTGATGGCGTGTTGGCGGCTGTCACCGGCATTGAGTCTCTGGTATCGCAAACGCCGGTTGCGTCAGTTTCGGTTCCAATATCTGGATACCGAGAAGCTTGTCACCCTGGTGAAGCGCAACCCCGAGGCTTTGTGGTTCGGCTGGGGCTTCGATTGGGCGCAAAAGCACGCACAATTGGCGTATGAAATTCTGAAACGGGATGTCTCGACGCTGATTCCGAGCGATCATCAGCGCATGGGCTCAGCCTGGATACACGGCCTGGAAGTGTCCGAAAGCGACATTCGTCAGCCTTTGCAGCATACCGCCGGCCATACACTGCTGGTTGGTACCACCGGCGCCGGTAAAACGCGTGCCTTTGACGTGTTGGTGACGCAAGCGGTCTTGCGCGGCGAAGCGGTGATCATCATCGATCCCAAAGGCGACAAGGATTTGATGGCCTGTGCCAAACGCGCCTGCGCCTTGACCAAGCGTCCGGATCGTTTCGTGTATTTCCATCCGGCATTTCCGGAAGACAGTGTGCGACTCGACCCTTTGCACAATTTCAACCGTCCCTCGGAAATCGCCAGCCGCATCAGTGCCATTTCGCCCAGCGAAAGCAGTAACGATCCGTTCAAAGCCTTTGGGCAAAAATCGCTGGATAACGTGATTCAAGGCTTGATGGTGATCGAGGAACGGCCAACCTTGGTGAAACTACGTCGTTACCTGGAAGGCGGTCCTTCGACTTTGGTGATTCAGGCATTGGAACGCTATTTCGACAACAACCTCGGCCATTGGCGGCAAGAAGCGCGGCCTTACCTGAAAAACGCCAAGGACATCGACTCGAAAGCGTTGGGGCTGGTGCGGTTTTACCGGGAGGTCGTACAGTATCAATTGCCGAATTTGGATCTGGAAGGCTTGTTGTCTTTGTTCGAACACGACCGGACGCATTTCAGCAAGATGGTCGCCTCCTTGATTCCGATCATGAACATGCTGACCTCGGGTTCATTGGGACCTTTGCTGTCGCCGAACCCGCACGACGCGGATGATCTGCGACCGATCACCAATACCGGCCACATCATTGAAAAAGCCCAGGTCGCTTACATCGGCCTGGACTCGTTATCGGATGGCATGGTGGGCAGCGCGATTGGCTCGATTTTGTTAGCCGACTTGGCCGCCGTCGCCGGCGACCGTTACAACTACGGTGTCTCGGACCGACCCGTCAATGTGTTTGTCGACGAGGCGGCGGAAGTCATCAACGATCCCTTCATTCAGGTGTTGAACAAAGGCCGCGGCGCCAAGATTCGCTTGTTCATTGCCACGCAAACCTTTGCCGATTTTGCAGCCCGCACCGGCTCCCAGGACAAGGCCCGCCAAGTGCTAGGCAACGTCAACAACCTGATCGCGCTGCGAATCATGGACGGCGAAACGCAGCAGTACATCACCGACAATCTGCCCAAGACGCGGTTGAAGTACATCATGCGCACCCAAGGCGTCGCCACCAGCGCGACCAATCCCACGGTGTTTTCCGGCAATGTCGGCGAACGCTTGATGGAAGAAGAAGGCGATTTGTTTGCGCCCCAACTGTTGGGTCAATTGCCGGACTTGCATTACATCGCCAAGTTATCCGGAGGCCGGATCGTCAAAGGTCGCCTGCCGATACTGCGGTCGGAACTGAATCGACAACGGGATCACCAAGGTGCCAGCTCATGACGCGCAATCTGTTGTTCAGCCTAATGCTTTGGCTACTGGAGGTGATCCTGGTGGCCAGTTTCGTTTCCGACCGCTGGACGCGTGAACTGCAGCGCGCCGAAGATCAGATGATGATCGGCTATTTTGGCGCCGATAAAGAATCTCAGATCAGCCATACCGCGCAGCGCTGGTTTGATCGCTTGTTCGTCAGCACCGGTATCCGAGAAAGCGTGTTCCGCTACTTCATCCCGACCGAGCGCGAACGGCAGATGTCCAAAGGCTTCGAGGATGTGGGGCGCAACGATTTGTTTCCCTTTATCGAAAGCCGGCTTAACGTGCTGTGGGACACGATTTTTCAAATGATCAAGCGCCTGACCACGGCCTGCATCTGGTTGCCGTACTTGGCAGCCGCCTTGCTGCCGTTTGTCGTCGACGGACTGGTACGGCGCAAGATCAGCCAGACCAATTTCGATTACCCAAGCCCCATGGCGCATCGCTACAGCCTTTACCTGATTGTAGGCGCGTTGTATCTGTTGCTGGTCAGTTTGACCTTGCCGTTCCCTATTCCGCCGCAAGCCGTCCCGGTGGGCGTCTTTGTCGTCGCTTATGCCGTCAACGTGCTGTTGGCCAATACGCAAAAGCGGATTTAGAGGCAGGCCATGGATTACATCAGGTACCTGGACTGATCGCACCTCAGAAAACAAGCCCCCATATTAAGTCGCAAGCTCAGCCAAACACTCGATTCACCCCGTCAACCTCTATTACTTGTGTACCATGCTGTCGCCACTACCCCGGTGCAGCACCGGGGATCTTCATTTGCTCAATTCCCCCAGACGTATCAGCTTTCCCCGAATGTAGAATCGGGGCAGCCTGCACATTGGCTTTTTCGAGGCTTGCTCGGCGTTAATTCGCATTACGACCTGCACACGCGCGCCGTCACCGTATATCGTGAAAGTTTCACAGAAGGCTTCAGCCAGTTCGTTACTGGCGTAATCGTATCGGAATCGATGAGGGGTTGATTCGGGATGGGTGGCTGATTTAGGCTGGAATATGTACCATTGTGGATGCAACTAAATTAACCGATTGAGAATATTCCATGGCGAAGGGATTCTATAATTTGGAGAGGTAAAGCGTCATGAAACAGACCATCAGCTTTGTCACCTTGGGGGTTGCTGATCTCGAACGCAGTCGCCGCTTCTATCGTGCGTTGGGCTGGACCGAATCGCCGAGCAGTCAGACGGCTGTCGCCTTCTTTCAAGTTGGCTGCATTGCCTTTGCCTTATTTGGTCGCGAATCCTTGGCTGACGATGCCAATGTCTCGTCCGAGGGCTCGGGATTTCCGGGTTTTACTATTGCACACAACGTGGCTTCCGAAAGCGACGTTGAAGCGACCTTGCGGGAAGCCTTGGCTGCGGGAGGTCGTTTGATTCGAGCTGCAGAAAAAGCGCCCTGGGGTGGTTTCCGAGGTTACTTTGCCGATCCCGATGGTTTTCTTTGGGAAGTCTGTTACAACCCGTTCTTTCCCTTGGATGACCAGGGCTTCGTGAAACTGCCAAAGTGAGCGTCGACAGTAGGCTTGTTTATAAAAAATATTTCACCTGAACTACATTCGCCAAGGTCTTGAGTTTTCAAGCTATCCCCATTGGCTCGCAACAACTTGTTGCACCGTATCGACTTGATATTCCAGTAAAAACTGAAAAAATGCACCCCATCGACAACCTGATAGATTTGATGGAGTGCGCTATGAAAGTTTTACTCGTGGCTTTGACCATACTTTTTTCTGCAGCGATTTTGCTGGTCGCTGGTTTTCAATTGATTCGCTTGTTCGTCACCGAAGTGGCCGAATTTGTCTTGGACGCTTGGCATAGTCCGGAATTGCCGTCGGCGCATTGAATTCACATTGTAGGTTCTTCAGTCGGTGGAGGTTGAAGACGACGATTGTTAAAACCTGTGGCGGCTAATGTGGATTAGCCACCATTTCCGCTATTCTCCAATCATAAAACCAAGTCGTGAGATCGAAGGCAACTATCTCTTGTACAACCGGTATGCCAGTCCAATCAGCGTGGAGCCAATCAAGCCCATAAGCAATACATAGCCTAGATAAGCATTCGACGCGCCAAATAAGGCATTACCCACGGTCGGCCACAACTGGCAAATGGCAAGAGGCGAGTCAACGCAGCGCCCATCCATGTCTCCGGCAACTAGGACTGCTAGCGATTGATACAGAAAGGGATAAACCGCGACTAATGCAATAATTAACGGAAACAAGACTTGAGCATGGCTCATCGACCTGGAATCCAACGGAGCTTGTTCCAGTTGATGACCGTCTTTGTGTTTGCTTGCAACCGACTCGACCGTCCGTTGTGCATCAAGCAGGCTGATACCATTCTTGATCCGTATCAAGCGGGCCGCTTCAACTTTATTACCACGCTCTATGGCCAATTCTGCCTCTTGCGGTATCTGAATTTTTCTTGCTTTTCTTTTCACGATGAATCCAACCAAATAAAAATCTAGGCGATTTTACTATGAATCGACAGATCACTGATTGTCATGATCCGGTCTGATGTCTAGCAAAACCAAGATGTTGTGGCCGGCGAGATTATCAGGATTCGGCGGGTGGTTACGAGAAGTTTGGAAACGATGAAGGTTATTCGTTCTTTGCTGAAGTCCAACTATCTTTTAGGGAAACCCACCGTCTGCGCCAACAATACTTGTTGATCATGGGACAATTCCAATGACTCCGCGATGGCGGCACGGTCGATCCATGCACGGATGACCGTAGACAACCCAGCGCTCGCGGAAAATAAATAGACATTTTGCGCAATGGCGCCCGCCGCTGCAGAAGCATATGATTCCCGCTGAGTGACCGGCACCATCGCCAGGCGCCGATAATCCGCGATATAAACCAAATCTAGCGGGGCTTCATCGACAAAGTCTTGATAACCCGTGATGCGTCTCAGGTCTTGTTTCACCATCAGGTCGAGAGCATGTCCGTGAGCATCGTACAGATAGGCGCCCTCAGGCAATGCGACATAAACATCGATCTCCTGCGCGTTTAAAGCCGAAGGCGCGGTACGCCCTCCATCTGGCCTATTAACGCCATAAGCCGCCCACAACAAGTCGGAAAGTAGCTGCAACGGCAAAGCATCAGGAGCAAACTCACGCGCTGAACAGCGTTTTAGCAACGTCTCCATCAGCGGGAGCCCACCCGCTTTCTCTGGCGGAGGAAGCGCGATCGATTCCTTCGATTTGCCCCGAACAGGTCCGGGACGCAGTTGCCCCATTATTCCCAATGCCAATTTGGTCAAAGTGCTCACGGTGGCCTCTCCAGGTTTGGAAGTAAGAAGAACTAAATCGGTTATGCCGCTTTGAACGCAATGACCTTCACAAAATTGCAAAGTTTAGACTTTTGCTCAAGGTCAGGGTATCGAATTTAATCGATTTACCAAATTCGTCACCCGCCGCCCCGATTTCTGCGTCCTGACCGCTATGCCCAAGGCCTTTGGTTCGCAGATCAGCACCACCAATTGCTTGCCACGCGTCACGCCGGTAACGGCATCAACTTTTCCCGCATTCGCAAAATTTTCTGGGGTTACGGATTAGAACTCGCATTCATTACTGCGACAACCGGCCGCGCGGCAATGCGCCGCATTTTGGCACAAAAAAGGTTCTGATAAATTACACACGCTCTTGCGTTGGGGGGAACGTAACAGGGTAAGTTCAAATCTATTTTTTAAGGAATGAAAGCATGAAAAAATCCGTGATTACCTCAATGTCCATCCTTGCTCTAGTCTTCGCCGGCTTGGCGATGTTCAACAGCAGCGTTGCCGGCGAAACCAGCGAAGACGCTAAATCAGTCGCCTGGTACGTCGCGAATATTCAAGAAGCCCGTCAACAAAATCAAGCGTGCTATAACACGCCCGGCCTGCAATCCACGCCGAATTGCGTCAACGCCTTACACGCCTTGGAAATCAGTTTCAAAGGCGGCAACTAATCCTTCGAGCCAGTTCCTCGATAGTACCCAACCTACCCGAGGGTAGGTTTACCTTTGTATGCGTAGTATCCTTCTCATATCCGGCCTCGTGCCGGATTTTTTTCGGCGGACGCCATGAAAACAGAATGGAAATGATGAGTTGGGCTACGAATCCCCGGGCCGTTGGATGCCTAATGGCGAAACTTTACCTGGGTCGGCGTGCAAATCAATGTCAGCCGGAATCAGTGTCATAATCGCCTGTTTTTAACCCCAAAGGAGTCAGCATGAACAAATCCGAATTGATCGATAGTATCGCCCAACACGCCAATCTGACCAAAACCGATGCCGGCAAAGCCTTGGAAGGCTTGATCCATAGTATCGAAACCACTCTGAAACTAGGCAATAGCGTAGCCTTGGTGGGTTTTGGCACTTTTGAACTCAAACACCGAGCCGAACGCAAAGGCCGTAATCCGCAAACCGGCGCCGAAATCACCATAGCGGCGGCAACCGTGCCGAGTTTCAAGCCGGGCAAGGCATTGAAGGAGGCCGTCAACGGATAAAGTCGCGAGAGAAAAACGGTTACACCATTCGAGCTATTGCATGCTTGCTCTAATGGCTTAGCGTACTATTTTTTCCAAATTCTGTGACTACCCTAATCCAAACCGATGACTGACTCCGCCTGGACTAAACAAGGCGTAACATTGAGCCTCAATAACGCTTGCAAGGAGTTCGGCCTTTCCGAACAAGAAATCATTCAATCGATTCAACAAGGCAAATTGCAATATCGGCTCAATTACGCGCATGGAAATCCTTATTACAAGTTACTCAGAAAGGAAGTTCAGGCATTGGCCCAGGCATTATATGGCGATGATTACTTGAAAAAGCAGGCCCTTGAGCATGAGCTGCTGACAGTAAACAAAGAAATCAATAGCCTGAAAAGGAAACTTTCAAAGCTCGAAAAACAAAAAGCAGAACTGTCCCAAAAACTGGGTATCGCTTGAATGGAAGCTTTGTCAGCGCGGGGAATGTAAGCAGATGCCAGTGAGCGATTGGTTCGGTTTGTTGTTTGGCGTGCTATTGGTTGGAAGCGGGTATTTTTCCATCAAAAGAAAACGCTCCTCACACACCCGTTACGGCCGGTTTGAAGGACAGGGCACCATAAACGTGGGTCTTTTCTGGCTACGCATCCATCAACACCAGAAGAACTAACGATTGCCTACAATGCCAACTTGTTGTCTGTGAGCTTCAATGAAGCACTGTCAGTGCTCCAAGCGCAATTTAATACCATGTACGACATTAAAATCCGCACGCTAGATTTGTATGGCTTACTTGAAGAGATCATTTATGATCAAGAAAGCAATGATTCGAATCTGTTTGGCATAATCAATGTCACCGACGCTTGCATCAAGCCAGACAAACCGCCATTTACCTGTAAAAACCCCGGAACTTGCCTATTCTGGGACGGCATACATCCTACCGAAACAGTGGCGCAACGGGCAATGAATGCGTTGGAAAGCTCCGATTAGGTTTAGCGATTGGCCCAGAACCAACTGCAAACACGCTGCGTCGTTTGCGTTGGTTATGGTGTCCTAAGTGTTTCCTGGCGCTCCGTCTGTCGTAAAACATTAGATGCCGTTTAACTCTCCGGATATTCAGCATAGCGCGGCAAGGCATCTCCGTCGCACGACCAATCGGTTCTTGAATGCCAAAATATTCGGGCTTGAGGTTTGATTGGGATTTCATCGTCCAGCGACCCGGCAGGAACCACGACTCCATTTAATTCCGGAACAAATCGAGCAACTTGGCTACCGCATTCACTGCAAAACTGGCGGGTGAAGCGCTTGGCGTCCGGCACTTTGAATTGCTTCAACAAAGATTCTCCGGCACTAAACGCCAAATCCGCGTTCGCCAGGAACAGATTGGTCGCGTGCCCAGTGCCGGAAGACTTGCGGCAACGGGAACAATGGCAGTGATAAAAACGTTCTGGATTCCCACTGACTTGGTATTTCACGGCGCCGCAAAGGCAGCCACCTTTAAGCGTGATTGACATAAAGCCCCCTGGTAATAAAAAAACGAAATAGCGGTCGCGCGCCCAGAACCGGACGAACCAAATCCCTGCATGAGAACCCTGACCGGTTTAGCGCCTTAAGTCTACATCCTAAAGCGAGCGGCCTTCCCGCGACAAACAGAAACCAAAAGCCGGTTGGCCTTGCAAAGCAGGAAGCTACAATATAACGAGATATTAGGTGCTAATTGGGCCCAGACCAATAAAAAGCTACTTGCTACGCCCGAGCAAACTGAAATCGTTGCCGGATGAACTAGCGTGCGGATTCCGATCAAACCCACCACTGATTCCAATTCAAAGTCGGCCAGGGATTCCAATCTCAAAACCACCACCCATTCCGATATGATTGCGCCAGTACAGAATGAGTTTTTTAGGAGCTGTAAACTGTCGCAATCGACCCAAACTAGCCTGTCACGTTTCTCCAAAGCTGCCAGTCGGCCGAAACCAGATTTTGGGACTGGAGGACTACAAAGCCGACGTTGGCGACCTCAACCGAACGGCCAAAAGCGGCCAAATAGTCCAATCCCTTAATTTTCCGATAAGCAGACACTCAGAATTAGTAGTGGCATTTATCAAGTTCCACTGATTGATTCATATCGGTTATTTATGTGAATTTTGATTAACTAATTGCTCCATCGTTTGCAAATCAACATTGTGCGGTCGAATTTCTTTTAATTCTTTGACTAAATCACCTAATCCATTTTTTAAAGCGCCTTGGTTAGCCAATCTAGCTGCCTCTTGCCAGCGGACAGCGAGTTTTCCACCAGAAGTAAGTTGTTTCTTTTTTCCACCAGCACGTTCCCAAATACTATCCAATTCATCGGGTGCGAGATTAGCCCCCAATTCAGCAACTGCTTGAACAAGCCTATTCCGATCCAGATGATTTGGACTGCGGCTAACATGATTAAAAGATAACCAAAGGCACTGTAAAAAAGAAAGCAAATCCTGGCAACTGTCTACTGCAAGCCCCAATTCGTAAGTTTTATTTATTCTGTATAAATCAAAGAGCTTCTCAGCCGCAAGTTTCCATCGATAGTCAGACACTGCTCTACCAATCGCCGCTGCTGTAGCCGTATCCCAATCCATTCCAGAATAAGATGAAAGCCAAGTAACTACTTCCTGCTCATTCAATGGCACATGCCAAGAAAAAAGCACAGCAAGGAGTTTTACGGATGGTCGGTTTTTGCGGGCTTGGCTGACAACAGCCGCTACCAATTGCGGTTCTGGCATGGTGATAAATTGCCCGGCATTACATTCACCCATCAGAATAACCGCTACGTTTGGCAACAATGCCGCGCCTCCATCAGCACTGAGCTTGCCCCAAATCTCTGCCCGTCTTGGATGGCAGAAAACCAACTCCGCCAAATCATTTGCCAATTTTGCAATTAATACAGAAGGTTCGTCACCTGCCAACACGGCATCTAACAGCCCGTTGCCAAGTATTTTCCGATTGGCATTGGCAGGCCAAAGTGTGCCGCCTGCACTGACATGTGCCGCCCAGAGTTTACGCCACGCAGATTGGCTAACATCCAAACCTTGTAATAATTTCGGTTCTTTGGCGGTACGTTGGGCCACTAGCGGAATGAGTTGATGATCGGGATTGGCAATGGCTTCTTCAATAACCGCCAAGCCTGATAAATGCTCGACCAAGTAAACTAATCCAGGCAAAGGATCGCCAGAAAATCCGCATTGGGCTTGGAAAGCTTCATGGGCTGAAAATAGGTTTTCCGCCGCCCAAGCATGTAAGCGTGACCAACTGCGTTCTATGGTTTGTGTTCTGATTTGCTGTAAGTCGGCATCAGATAAAGCAATGCCAGAAGTGGCTGCCAGCAAAGCGGTTTCAAGTTTTTCAGTGGCGGGCAGAATCGCTTTAAGCACTTGCTCACAGTTCGCTAGGCTCAACCAATGCAACGCGGCTTTCGCCCAACCCTTATCAGGATTAGCCAAACCTTCGGAAAGTGAGCTTTGCACCGCGTGTTGCCACCAAGTTTTCGCTCGATTGGGCGATAGTTTTTCCAGCAATTTGGCGGATTCAGCGATGAACAGCGTGGGGGCATTTTGGCTAATCCATAGCGAAAGCGCGGATTTTGGTAGATGTGCTTCGGGTAAGGCAGAACCCAGATTGACTAAAGACATTACGAATGCTGCCGAGCCATTGGCTAAGCCAGCAGAGACGATTTGCAAAGCATCTTTTTTCAAATCTTCGATGGCATTTTTGTCAGGCGCTAAAATTTCCAATGTCCGCAATAATTCAAGCGCATGTTGCGCCTGGGGCGAATTTCGCATTTTATCCAAACGGTCTGCCGCCCGCGCAATCGTGCCTAGGCTTTTCAATTCGGCAGCACTGAAATGACAGGCTGTTTTTATCGTTTCAAAAGTAGGATCATCATTTCCCATCAACCAAGCCGCCGCCCGATTGCTGGTTTTTGTAGCTGCATTAGCAGTAACCAGCCGATGCCGAGACCATTCCGACGTACGGGTAGAGGGTATACCAAACAGCCAAGGCGGGGCGACTGATTCGCCACTTTGCGGTGGACTTAGAGCGACCCGCGCCGAAAATGCCTGCCGTGCTTCAGGCCACAATCGCAGCCAAAGATCAGCAATTATGCTAGGCCATGCTTCCAAACCGACGACTACAGGCGGCTTTCCGGTTTCAGAAGTGACTAACGCTTCGGCAACTGCGCTTAACAAATCGGTGGGTGTAGGCGGAATTTCATCTAGCCCAGCCAATGAAGCCATAACGGGGCGCAAATCAGCAAAATGGCCAATTTCAGCAAGAGGCCACAAAGCCACTTCACTTTTCACCATGCCGCCACGCGTTGCGTCGGAATCGGGAACGGTCCACCACAATGCCCACCAATCGCCTAACGGCTCGCATCCCACCGAAGGCCACCAGCAATCCCCCGGTGCAAAAGTGCCGCAAGGCATATCCGTTAACCCCAATAGCTCCGAAGGCAATGGCGAGGAGTGGCCTTGCCATTCCAACAAGTCGTGCCGATTATCTTTAGCCCCGTATTTGGCTCTTAGCGGTGTCATGATACTTTCAACAACCACGCCAAGGGTTGGGTTAAATCGGCATCCCGCTCGCCGCCATTCGGGGCAATCACCCAACCTTGATGTTCTGGGCCTTCGTCGATGAATTTATCGTTTTCGCTATCTTTATCCAACGCACAGCCTAATGCCGAAAGTCCCCACACACTGACGGCATCATCTGCCCAAAGACTGTGGATAAATGCCGAAACTAATGGCAAATGCGTGGCTAAAACTTTGCTAGGCAGTTCTTCGCTGGTTTCCAACTCGTCATAGCAAGACAACAATACTGTCAGCCGAGGCGAGCACAAGCGTTCTACCGTTCCTAGCCCAGCCACATGCAGCAAAATTTGCAATAATTCCACCCAGCGGGCATTGGCATCCCACACACCGGGGCGTGCCACGCTGCCGTTGCTGTGCTTGGCTCGTTCGCTCAGTTCTGCCAGCACGTCTGGGTAGGTCGTTTCTTTGCGTAAACGGATCAGCAACACCCAGCCGTCGGCTTTTGACAACCTATCGCGCCACGCTTCCGGCACTTCCCGCTCTTTAAAAACGGTTTCCAATTGCTCCCCGCCGTAATCAGGCCAAAACAGATTCATTTCATCGCCTTGGGCATCGACTAGCGGCAACAACACTTCCCTCCATGTTTTCGTTTGCGTGTGGCTGGCGGAACGGCCATTTTCCAAACAATGCAACACTTCCCCCAACGGGCTGAGATCAGGTGGTGTGCCTTGGTCGTTGCGTAACTGTAATTGCCCGGCATGACGGCGCAAGCGTATGTAAAGCTGACCAAAATAATGAGTTTTGCCACTATTTGGGCCACCCAGCAGAACGATTTCAGGTGTGTGCATGATGGCCTCGGTAAGCGGCAAAAGGCTGGTGATGGTGGATGGGTTCAACTATGGGTTGTGCCAGTGCAGGTGTCCAAGTGGCTGCTATCACGGTTGCCAAGGCCGACAACAGCGATTCAGGGCGGTTAGTGCTGGTGCTGGTTTCGTTGGCATGAGGGATTCGCTCATTCAATGATTGGCGAATTGCATTGCGGATGCCTTCACTAGGCTCATGTTCGTCTTTTGCCCAAACCAAAACCGTGGGGCGATTGCCCACATGATTACCCAGTCGTTCCAACAGTTCGCGCAAATCTTTCCTTGCCGTGCCACGTTCCGAACCGGAAAGCCGCTGGCAATCCGCAAACACCAAAAACGCATCGGCGTTGTTGACCACCCAACGCGCGCCTTCGGCATCGGGTGCATCGGCAATCAACGCCCAACGGCTAAACCATTCGCCGGGCGCATCGATTAGCAAGACATCCCTAAACTCATCGTTTGCAGCGCGTAACGCCAGATGCAATAAACCAGGGACGCGGCTAGTGCCGCGCGGTGTATGCGGTGGAAATGACGGAGGTCTGGCAGCATCGTCAAAGCGTGTCCACGCCGCCAACGATTCCCATGCCCCCAAAGTGCGTGATCCTGCAAACTGCGCCCCAGCCAGCGTTCGGCCTTGCAGAAGTTGCAGGTAATTACCGATTAGCAAAGTCGTTTTGCCGGCATCATGTGCGCCCAAAACGCCGACGACAATGGAACGACCGCGTGGGGTTAAATGGGCAATATCCGCCAAACCTAAGGCGCTGCCAGACCAAGGCACACGTGCTGAGGCTTGGGCAGAGGGTAGTGTTGTGGTTTCTGGTTCAATTTCAGCAGCGTTTCCAATCCATGCGGCGCATTCGGTGTACGGCATTTCCCCATATGGGCAAGATTCGCCCTCATGGACATAGCAAGTGGCATTTGAGCATTTTTGATTCATTGATTATTCCCCGCCAATTGCACAGCTTGCTCTTGCCGGAACAAGGCATGGGCAAATTTGGGCAAGCTCAGTTCAAACTCGCCGCTGGCTCCGGTGCGTTTGATGGCGGCAGTAATATCGGTGGTTGGATTTGCCAACACGAATACCACTAAATCACGCAGGCTTAAGCGGCCTGTTTCGGGTAGTGGGGTTAAAGTTTCCAGCCATACTTTGGGTAATTGGGCGCGGTCTTTGACCAGTGCCGCCAATAAATCTTGTAGCGTCAGTTTACGGTCAAATCCGGCTTCGGGCAGACGGTTGACGGCTTCGGCGAGCAAATAGCCGACGCTGGCGGGCGTAGGTTTGGTAACTTCGTTTAGCAGGTCTATTGCCATCACCACGGTGGCGATGGTTTGGGGTAGTTCGCGATAGCTACAGTTTAAGAACGATGAATAGAGGGCTTCTGACCACCAGAGGGCGTTTAGGCGGGTTTGTTCGGATTGTTGGACTTCGATAACCCAGTTTTGTTGGGATGACATTGCTTGGTTTACTGCCGAAGCTACGTTTATCAAGTAGTTTTGAGTATGTTGAATTGTTTCGGTTTGAGACTCGCATAAACTGGTCGCTAATATGTCAAGCTCATCAGCCAGTAGCCTTTGCATCCTTGGTGCAAATTGATAAACCCATTGCTGGTGAGAATTTGTCCAATGGGGATTGGGATTATCCATCGGTTCACCTTGCTCGTTACTAGGGCCAGCAGAAGCTTGTACTTTTAGTAATAATGAATCCCTATCGACTCTAGGCGGGTCAACTTCAGGTAATTCAAAATCTCCTAACAAAACTTCCTTTGTCTGTTCGGCGGAAGTATCGGAGCAAAACATGAGGCTTTCTTCTGAGTTTTTAGCCCATGTCGCGAGCATTTGGCGCACTACGGCTTCCTCTTTCCCCAACCGCAACAACTGCAATGTATCCACCGCCGTCAGCCAAAGAATCGCCGCGTTGTTGCCATCATTCGCCGCAAGGTTACAAGCTGCCAATAATATCGCTCGCAGTAAGTTGACTGGCCTGTCGGTATGCACCGAACGCATGGATTTCCATTCGTTAATCAACGCCCGTTCTGCCTGCACAAGCGCAGGATCATCGATAGGTATATCGGGGTCAAGCCCTGCCAAAATAGCACCGATCAACAATAGTGGCTGACCGCGCAGTTCTTTGGCAACCGCTACGGCGGCGCTTTCCATTTTGGTTAAGCGGTCGTCATGTCCATCTACTTTATCTATAAGTCCTGTGTTCCAAAGATCAGTCAACAAGTCCGTCATGCAAAGCCTCCAAGGCATTGGTTTAAGTGTGTTAGTTTGATTTCAGTGCGGCAAGGTAATTTTGTAGTGTTGCGTTTTCGGGCAAGTCTTCTAAAGCTTCCTCCAAAATGGCTTCCGGCCTTGCCGCCGCACCTTGCCTACTGGCCTGCCAAAGCCGTTGCCACAAATCGCGTGGATTAGGGATGTTCTCAACTTGGCTCGCTTTACCGCCTGCCCGTTGCCACAAAGCACGGGCATCACGCACATCGGGGTATTGCTCCGCCAGCACTTCGATAAGATCACGCGGGATACCGGATAAGTCAGGTAATAAAGGGCTAGATGCCGCCAAAACACTAGCATTTCTGCTTGCTCGGTTAGGCAACAAGCCTTCGCCATCGCGTAATAGCGCGATCAAACACTCCGCCGATGCCCTGGCTGCAAATTGCCGGTAACGGTCATCTTTGAACGCATCACCAAAGTCGGAAACACCTTTTGCCACCAGCACTGGGATGTCATGAATGTCACCCAATGCCCCTAGCGAGCTGGCTTCCATTTCTATGCCCAGCACTTTTCGCATGGATTCGGCGAGGCGGTCAAACAGTTTGGGGTCTTCGGTAACGGTTGCGCCTGTGGCGATAGGTGCGGTATGAATGTTAAAGCTGGCTAGTTCGGGTAGGCCGTGCGGATGCAGTAGTTGCCGTTCTTCAGCTCGTTTGCGGCCTGATTCAGTTAAAACCAGTGGCTTTTCTAACCATGTTTTTTGCCATAAACGTTTTAAAACCTCGCTCCAATCAGGGCATTCTTTGTGGCAATCAGGGTGTAGGCTAGGGTTGCTGTCGCCTGCTAACAGTCTTAATAAAACCCAATCTTCCTGATATTCGTAGGGCAATTGCGGGCGTAATGCCAGCCATTCGGCATCTGGGGGCATTTTAAGATGCTGCATCCGTTGCACCCAATGCGTTGAAGGCCGGTATTGCAGCATATCGCCTTGAAAGCGTTGTTCACCGTTTTCCACCGTCATTTTGCCCGCATCATAAGACCACATCCGATCAGCGAAAATCACATCCCCTAACACCACCTTGCCACGCCGTCCCGCGCAAATGCCGCTCATGGCAATACACTTAGCGGGATTCTCGCTAATGAGTTTGCTGGCAAGGGCTTGGACTTGTTCGCGTCCCATATAACTGGCGTGGCTAGCACGAATGGTTAACGGATTACCGGATGAGGTGGAAAAACTGGCATCGGCAACTAGCCAGCCGTTACTGTCTGGATACTCTTGCCAGCCCGGATCGATCAGACCATCCGTAACTCGTAGAACTTGATCGTATTCGTCTTTTAGCGCGCAAATTAGTAATACATCAACAGGTTGGGTTTTATCAGATAACTTCATGTGAATGTTCGAATTAAACTAGAATTGGAGAAATAAATATTTATTCTTTCAAATTGTAATTTGTAGTTGAAATGTCAGCATTGATCGATTTGAATGGCTGCTTTGTCGAGTATTGACTGGCCGGAAAGGGTCGTCAAGCGACCGACCGATCTTCAGATTCATCGCCGGAAAGCGGTCGGTCAATCATCGTCCGACTCCTGAAACAGGCCGGTCGTCACTGAGTGAAACCGACCCGATCTTGACGATTTCATCGTCAAGATAGTCACGGGTTTTTAACCAACCTGACAGCCAGATGAGTGATCCTTCGCTGCGATTGCTGGTTTTTCACAGCCATGGCCAACGCCTTGGGCTGGGCAATCACCACGACCAGTTGTTTGCCACGCGTGACGCCGGTATACAGCAGATTGCGTTCCAGCAGCATAAAGTGCTGCATGGCCAATGGAATGACAACCACCGGATATTCCGAGCCTTGCGATTTGTGCACGCTGGTCGCGTAAGCCAAGGTAATTTCATCCAGATCACTGAATTCGTAGTCAACTTCCCGATCATCGAATACGATCTTGACTTGGCTTTCTTCAAGATCAATGGATTTGATCCCGATGTCACCGTTAAACACTTCCTTGTCGTAGTTGTTGATTCGCTGAATGACCTTATCACCGGGCGCATAGGTATTACCAAAGCGCGTAATCTTCGGTTCGCTGTGTCCATTTAACCGAGCTTGCAATTCGATGTTCAGCGACCGCGCGCCCAGGCCACCGCGATTCATGGGCGTCAGAATTTGTACGTCGTTGACCGGATGAAATTGGAAACGCTGCGGAATCCGTTCGAGGACGACTTGCATCAATTTAGCGAAAATTTCCTCGGGTGTTTCGGCGTAGAGGCAATAGAAATCATTGAGGGCTTCGGTCTTATCCACCACGGGCATTTGTCCGTGGTTAATGCGATGGGCGTTGGTGATGATTTTGGAGGTACTGGCCTGGCGGAAAATCTCGGTCAGACGCACGGTGGCAATTTGACCGGAATCGATGATGTCGGCCAATACGGAGCCCGGACCGACCGAGGGTAATTGATCGACATCTCCGACGATCAAGACCGCAGCTTCCGTCGGTATGGCTTTTAACAGCTGATTCATCAACACCACGTCCATCATCGACGACTCATCGATCACCAAGCAATCGAGGTCGAGCGGGTTTTCGTCGTTATGCTTGAACGCGAACTGCGTCGGATCGAACTCCAGTAAGCGATGTACCGTTTTCGCTTCCATGCCGGTCGATTCCGCTAAGCGTTTTGCCGCTCGCCCCGTCGGCGCACACAAACCGATTCGCACCCGTTTGGCTCTGAGAATCTTGAGTAGACTGTTGACCAGCGTGGTTTTACCGACACCGGGACCACCCGTGATCACCGAGACTTTATGCTGGAGTACCAGTCGAACGGCAGACGCTTGCGACTGCGACAAGGTCATGCCGGTTTGCTCTTCCACCCAGGGTATGGCTTTATCGGCGTCAATTACACCCCAGGGTGCATCACCTTGATTTAATCGGTTCAGGTGGGCGGCACAGCCTAGTTCAGCGCGATGTAAAGGCGTCAGAAAAATGAATTCGTCACTGCCGTCGATTTCGGCGATTAAATTGCCTTCGGTTAATTCCGCCGCGATCGCTTGGTCGATAATCGGCAGTGGAATTTCCAGTAGTTTCGCCGCCATTTCGCACAGATTGCTGCGAATCGCCGCGCAGTGACCTTCGCCGGACCATTCCTGCAAGACATGCCGGACACCCGCTTGGGCGCGTAGCAGCGATTGCGGGCCGATGCCGAGCTTCTGTGCCAGCGTGTCAGCCGTTTTAAAGCCGATGCCGTGAATATCCAGTGCTAGGCGATAGGGGTTTTCGCGCACTTTCTCGATAGCCTGCTCGCCGTAGGTTTTATAAATTCGCACCGAACGCGATGTGCCGACGCCATGCGATTGCAGAAAAACCATGATCTCCCGAATCACTTTCTGTTCCGCCCAGGCACTGGTCACCCGCTCCTGGCGTTTCTTACCAATTCCCGGTAATTCCAACAGACGCTCGGGTGTTTGCTCGATCACTTCGAACACTTGCTCACCGAAGGCTTTGACCAGTTTTTTGGCGAAATGGGGACCGATACCTTTGACCATACCGGAGCCCAGGTATTTTTCGATGCCGTCCAACGTGGTCGGCGGCACGATTTTTAACGAGATGGTTTTGAATTGCTGGCCGTGCTGGCGATCATTCACCCAGCAACCCAGGCATTCGATGTATTCACCCGCCGTGACACTGGCGGCCGAGCCGATCACCGTAATCAGTTCACGATAACCTTTGACCTTGACTCGCAACACGCAAAATCCCGAAGCCTCGCTATGGAACGTCACATGCTCGATGGAGCCGTGTAGTGTTTCGACGGGATTGTCCGCATGCGCTGGTGCAGCCTGTAAGGTCATGGATCACTAAACCTCGTCATGTTCGATAAACAACGACGCTTGCATGGGATTCGCGTCATTGGACGTGCCATCGATGACAGGAAACAAACGTGAATAAGGTACCAGCCAGGTATTCTGCTCACTGATCTTGACAGTGGCCGTTTTGGGGTTCAGCCTAATGACTTCGCCGAACAGTTCATGGTTGTCCCGGCCCTTAAATCCCACCCGCGTACCGACTTGCAATGCACTTTTGGGAATCCCGGTGGTATGCGGTTTGGGTTGAATCGCCGTATCAACGTCATCCAGATTGAGGTAATAAAATGGGATATTCCAGTTTTTCTGGTCTTTGACGTTTCTCACCAGGCAACGGGTCTTTTGAATCTTCAAGATCACCGCATCGATCAAGCCGTTGGCTTGCGGGTCGAAATAGCTAATCGATTGGCCGACTTTCAATTGGGCTTTTACCTGCTCTACCCGAACCGGATTGATGAGTTCCTGATAAATGGCAGACTGTAATCGATGTAAATCAAACAGTGATGCTTTATTGAGCGCTTCAAGAATTGCTGTGTAGTCCATTGCCGACGTCCCCGGTAAACAGTTTTACTGCGATATTACCGGCTTTTATATCGGCAAAATAGTGCCAGGCATCGGGTAACATACAGAGCCGCCTCGTTTTTTCGCTTCCCGGTGTCACGCGGTTTACCGACGCGATCAAACGATACCCAGTCCGCTATACTGGGTTGGCGGACAAAGCATCTACCAGGGCGATTAATTTAAGCAGCATCTATGGACTTCATTAAACTATGCGTGGGCGAGCGCTTCGAGCATGACATGCCGGAAGAAGGCATGAGTATTGTTCTCGCTAATGGCGCGCCATTATTGACTTTCAATTTTTCAGTTTCGCCGGGCGAAATCCAAGCCTTTCTCAATGGCGCTGCCTCGTTTGCATTGTTTGCCGAACAAAACCATGTGTTCTTTTTGTTTAAAATCGAGGGCTTTCTGGATTGGTCGGACTTGGCATTTACCATTCATCTTGCCGGCGATGAGGACATTGATGAGGGTGACGCCTACTTGCCCTTTAATCTGGTTTTGGTGGAACCGAACACCAAAATTGTCAAAGGTCTGCGCATGGTGACCGTCTCACCGGATTTCAGGTCAAGATTGGCTGAGTTGATCCGTAAACAAGCCTCAGAGCCGTTTGATACGATGGCTTACTATCGTGGCATTGGCAGCCTTTATGACAAATATCCCACCGCAAGCGACTTACTCAAACAAGCCGTGATCATCGAACAAGGCGGAAAGACACTACCGATAATGCATACCCGATAATGACTAAATCCCAGCTCATCGAACACATCAGTCTTAAATTGCCCCATTTACAGCAATGCGATGTCGAAATGGCGATCAACATCACCATCGATGTGATGACCCATCATTTGGCACATGGCCAACGTATTGAAATTCGTGGTTTCGGTGGGTTCTCGGTGATTCAACGAGCCGCCCGGATGGGTCGCAATCCCAAGACAGGCGAACAAGTGAGTTTGCCGATACGGCACGCCACTCACTTCAAACCAGGGCTGGATTTACGTGAACGAGTGTCCCATTCCAGAGACCGATTCCCCTTGATCAAGGACTAGCCATCCAGCTATCCAATGATATCAGCATCGCATTGGCAGTGATTATCTCAGGGATGCTGCGGATAATTCAAAGCCCAGACTCATTTCAATCTTTTTCAGCCCAATTTGCGAAAGCGCGATAAATAGCGAGTTTTCGCAAACGACCTGCCGAAAATCCTCTTCACAATAATGACCATCCCAACCGGAGGTCATTATGGAACCCGTTGCCATCCCCCAATCGATCGACGATCCGATCCATATTTTATTGTGGAGCGCCGACGAGATCGTACCCTTCATGGTCA
>Ga0123396_139171_pt1 | contig 25816 bp, 25 predicted proteins | sample T10HLNO3metaT_FD_89924 | JGI IMG/M metagenome (GOLD analysis project Ga0123396, IMG submission 89924) | Methane-oxidizing artificial microbial communities from Washington, USA to study methane cycling - T10-HLNO3 metaT (Metagenome... ...
AAAAAAATGGGTTATTTTTTAGTAACATTTTTATTTATGTTGATCGTTATTGCCGTCATGGCAGTCGGTGTGCTTTTCGGTCGGAATGCCATCAAGGGGTCTTGCGGAGGCACCGGCAATTGCGTATGCAGTGAGAAATGCGACAAAAGAAAGAAGTTTGAAGCTGAGCAAGCTAAAACATTGGAACAACATTAAGGCTGCTTGCCCAAAGCGATAAACTAAGCTACTTCGGAGCGATAACTCTCCGAAACGTTAAGTTTATGCGTCCTTGAGTCAACTTCTGATCGACAGGAATACTATGCAGCCAGTGGTGTTGAAAATCGGGCTGCATAATCAATAGCATTCCACTAGTCAGTAAAATACTGCCGCTTTCCGCGGTTTTTTTATGCCGAAATGCAAATTGTCGGGTCGCTCCCAGCGTCAATGATGCGATAAAAGGCTGTGGCCCCAACTCCGCTTCGTTATCCGCATGCCAGCCTACATAATCCTCGCCGTTTCGATATAAATTCACTAATACCGAATTAAACGAAAAGTTTAAGAACTGTTCGATTTTTTGCCTTATATCCGATAGTAATGGCGTCCAGGGCCGAGTTTTTAATAGATTATTGCTGTAGCTATAAACTATCCCCGGATCAGCATGCCAGGTTTGCAGGCGGGGTAAAGTAAATTCCCGACCGGCAACGCTGTAACAATTGTCGGGCCAATTTTGTTCCTGGAGCAAACGCCTATAGATAGCATCGCTTTCGGCGGCGTCGTAAAAATCTCTTATTATTCTCAGCTCCTTATCGGGCGTCATTCGTCTTGCAATTCCTGCTGTGCTTTAATGTGTGACGCTAATGCACTGTCCATTGTCGTAATGTGCAATAAAAACCATTGCGGCAGACGCTCCTTGACAAAAGCACGACCAAAGGAAATTAAGCCTTTGTCGATCCGGGTTTTAAACTGTTTGAATTCTTCCAAAACCCGTTGATGTTCGCCTTTGTGTTCGGTTTCCGCCGGAAATCCGAATTGCGCCATTAACCGATTTTCAGATTCAAAATGTTCTTCGGTGTGTTGATACAATTGCGCAAACAAGCCCGGAAAGTCAGTGTTATTGGCCTTATCCAATTGATTTACCAAATCAATAAAGATGCCGTGATCATGATCGATGTGAGCATAACCAACACTCAGGGGTATGGTTCTGTCGAATATTGTCATTTGAACACTCGTGTGATTTGTAAACTAATGCACTAAAGCATGTTTTATGCCTATTAATCGCCGACGATAAAACGGATGGATGATTGTCGATGGCAATTAAAGCGCAGGCCAGATTTAATCGGGTATCACCTCATCAACTCGACTAACGATGCGCCCATCGGCCATTCTAATGTCGAACAGTTCAAGCTTGGCTAACTGCTTAACCGACTTCACCAGCTGGGAGCTTTCGTGTCGTTGCACGATAGCATAACCGCGTTCCAGCGTTGCCAGTGGACTAATCGCATGTAAGGTTTGTGATATCGCGTGTTGCCGATTTTTCAATGCCGTCAGTTTAATTTGCATCGAACGGCTTAATCGTTGTTGGAAGTAATCAAGTTGCTGCCGATAGCCGTGAATCGATACCAACGGTTGCTGTCCATTCAGACGCTGGGTGTTTAACACCAGACGCTGGCGGCACAGCCCCAAGCCGGCTCGCGTCGCCCGATTCAAGCGTTGTTCCAATTCGTCGAGACGCTGGGCATTGCGTTGTAGTTTTTCGCCCGGATGTTGGGTTTGTAGGGCTTTATTTAGCCAACTCAAATGCATCTGTTGCTGCTGTAATTTATCTTTCATCTGCCGGGTTAGTTGGCGCTCAATAGCTGTAAAGCGATTAAGCCAGGCGGATTGGTCCGGCACCGCACATTCGGCCGCTACCGATGGTGTAGGTGCGCGCAAATCAGCGACGAAATCGGCGATGCTGAAATCTACCTCGTGGCCTATTGCTGAAATCACCGGAATGCCACTGGCCGCTATCGCCCTGGCGACGATTTCTTCGTTAAAGGCCCACAAATCTTCCAGCGAGCCGCCGCCACGCGCCAGGATGATCACATCTACCAGAGCTTGCTTATTGGCTGTTGCCAATGCCGCGCTGATCTCGAATTTCGCGCTTTCGCCTTGCACCGCTACCGGATAGATCAGCACCGGGATCGCCGGAAAGCGCCTTTTCAGTACGCTGAGAATATCGTGAATCGCTGCGCCACTGGCCGAGGTGATGACGCCGATTTGTGTTGGCAGTGGCGGCAGCGGTTTCTTACGGTTTTGCTCGAACAAACCTTCTAGCAATAGCTTTTGTTTCAGGCGTTCGTAAGCCAGACGCAATGCGCCGTCACCGGCTTCTTCCAATTGTTCCACCACCAATTGATAATCGCCGCGCGGTTCGTACAAACTGACTTGCGCGGTGGCGATCACCAGATTGCCGTTGGCAGGTTTGAACCTTAGTCGTTGCTGTTGTCCTTTGAACATGGCGCAGCGGATCTGGGCTTGCGCGTCTTTCAAGGTAAAGTAGTAATGGCCGGAAGAGGGCAGGCTGAGATTGGAAATCTCGCCTTGTACTTGCACGGTTAAGAAATGGCTGGCCAGCAAGCGTTTGGCTTCGCGGTTTAGCTGAGATACGCTGAAGATCTGCTCGGAATTACTCATCGAATGCTTGAAAGTGCAGGGCGAATAGGTTGAAAACCTTATTTTACGGCGGTTTGCCGCAAATAACAGGGGCTTTTACTTTGCGGAAGTGTTTCCAGGTAAGCTGCGCTAAAATGCTGCCTAGGTAATGATTTCGGCTTTAGCGAACAAGGAACTATGGATGCATGAACATCAATTGAGTAACTGGCAACATTCGCACGATTTCGCGCGGATCAATCGCAAAGGCGAGCGGCGTACCAAATGGGTGCTGCTTCTGACGTTTGCGACGATGATTGTGGAAATTGTCGCTGGTATGCAGTTTCATTCGATGGCGTTGTTGGCGGACGGATGGCATATGGCTACGCATGTGGTGGCTTTTATGATCGCAATCTTCGCCTACCGTTACAGCCGTATCCACCAGAATGATCAAACCTTCGCATTTAGCCCCGCCAAGGTGGGTGTATTGGGCGGATTTGCCAGTTCGATAGCATTGGCGATGGTAGCCTTGGTAATGATTGCCGACTCGGTGCAGCGGTTGCTGATGCCGGAAATAATTCGCTTTGACGAGGCGATTTTAGTCGCGCAAGTGGGTTTGTTGATCAACCTGTTAAGCGCGCTATTATTGCGAGACCATCACGATCACCACCATGGACACGGGCATAATGCTCACCATGACCATGACCATGACCATGACCATGACCATGACCATGACCATGAAGAACACGGCCACAAAGATCAAGCTCAGCGCTCCCATCATCACGATCACAACCTAAGAGCGGCCTATCTACACGTAATGGCCGATGCCCTTACATCGGTATTGGCCATCGTCGCCTTGGTGGCTGGCAAATATTACGGTTGGGTTTGGCTGGATACGGTGATGGGTTTTGTTGGCGCGACAGTGATTCTGGTCTGGGCTTACGGCTTAATCAAAGAGACCAGCCCCGTATTGCTGGACCAGACCATGAACCCCAAATACACCCACGCGATACAAACCGCGCTGGAGGAAGACGGCGAATGCCTTGTCAGCGATCTGCATGTTTGGCCCGTTAGTGCCAATCATTATGCGGCAATCGTGGTTTTGGTCACGCAGCAGCCAAAATCGCCCAGTTATTACAAGAATCTATTGGGCAAATTCGCGCAGCTCGACCATATCACCGTGGAAGTCAATTGTTGTAAGGGTCAGGATTGCGTTGCAGAATAATCGCGTCGTTGCCGATGAATTCTATTTGGCAATGATAATGCGCCGCTAACCAATGAAAAGTCGGTCGCGAGAAAAAAGCGATGTGGGTTTGATCGTTTTTGTAATGCCATTTGGCAAAGGCCTCGGCATCTATGACCAATTTGGTCATGATGCCCAGCCAACCGCCGGGTTTTAATAGTCTAAACAGCGTGTCGAACTCACGTTTCGGCGTGCGAAAATGCTCTACTACCTCGGTGCAGACGATAAAGTCGTAGGTTCTTTGCAGGTGTTCAGGAAAGTCCGCATAGAATGGGTCGTAGACATTTACTCGATGCCCACGCGCCTTGAACAGTTCTGCAAGCGCCGGGCCTGGGCCGCAACCATAATCAAGTCCAACAGAATTGTTCGGTAATTTTCTGAGCAAAGGTTTTGCCAAGCGGGATAGAAATTCAATGTAGCCCGGATCGTCAATGGTATTTTGATGTAGATCGTAAATAGCTTTTTCCTGGCTCGGCGATAAGTGCTGAGAGCAAGCGACATACACCAGTAAGCACTGTCGGCACTGAGTGTAATCGCGTTTTGCGTCGCTGTGATAAAGATGGGTATCGGGGCTGTTACAGAGTGGGCAGGATGGTGCCGGCATAATTAATTTGGGCTTTTGCTTGACGCTTGGGCGATATGCTGTAGAATGCGCCGCTCTCTACTGCGGAGCGGTAGTTCAGTTGGTTAGAATACCGACCTGTCACGCCGGGGGTCGCGGGTTCGAGCCCCGTCCGCTCCGCCACTTTCGTTTTTATCTGCGTTTTAATCTCATCGTTTAAGTGACATTGATGATGAGTATCTAACAAGCATTTTAGTTTGCAATATTCCTAAACCGTTGCCAGATAATTTTAAACGTCAGCGTCAAGGTTGGATCGTTCTTGGCAACGCGCTTATCCAGGTTATCCGGATCTGCCCAACAACCTTCGTCGATTTCATCTGCCGCTAAGCTAAATGGTCCGTTATGCCGACACCGATAGACCTGGATAAATTCCATACCTAAGTCGGTGCTAGGTTCCAATTTAAATAAACTCTCCAGGCTTTCGGCAAATATGCCCAATTCCTCCTTTAATTCACGAGGCGCGCAACGGTCATAGCTTTCGCCGGCGTCGACGTGACCAGCCGCCGAGGTATCCCATAAGCCTTTGTTCAAATCTTTTTTCATCGAGCGCTTTTGCAGAAACAACTGGCCAGCATCGTTGAAAACCAGAATATGCACGGCCCGGTGGCGCAGGCTGTTGGCGTGAATCACCGACCTGGGTTGTTGGGCAATCACTGTATCGTCGTTATCGACGACATCGAGAAGTTCGTTGTGCATGTAAACTATCGATTCCTGAGGCAAGGTCGTGTATGGTAGCTGTTTTTAGTGCATGTCGCAGAGAACATATGGCAAGAAGAAGCGAACATAGTCAGGAACAAATCAAGGAAATGGTGCTGGTCGCCGCAGAAACCATCGTTATAGAGGACGGCTATAGCGCTCTGACCGTGCGCAAAATCGCGATGGAAATCGGCTATACCGTGGGCAGCATTTATATGGTATTTGCCAATATGAACGATTTGCTGACCCACGTCAAAGGCCGCACATTGGATGAGTTGGCTAAACAATTGCTTCACTGTGAACCGTCCGCCAGTGTCGAGGAAAATATTCTGATCTTGGCGGAAACTTATCTAAATTTTGCCGCCCAGCATTTCAATCGCTGGCGAATGATCTTCGATATTCAGAGCGAGGAGCCTCAGCCTGACTGGTATCTACAAAAGGTGGAGCAGATGTTTGCGATTGTCGAGGTGTTGTTTATCCAGCTTACACCCGGCAGCTCCGCGGAACATAGCCGGCTGGCAGCCAGAACTTTGTGGAGCGGCGTGCATGGCATCTGTATTTTGTCGCTAACCGCCAAACCGCAAGTCAGCGACATTGCAGCATCCAAGTTAAGCGTGGATTTGTTGGTGCAAACCTTTATTCAAGGCTGGAAGGCGCTTGCTCCACTTCAGGTAAATGCCAAACCACCAGAAAAGTAGCCGCCAGTAGTAGCAAGCCCAAGCCGATTAGTGCTGTAATCGGCGTTACTTGTTCGGCCGCCGCCAGGGTGTAGCCGCCGACCGACAATAGCATTGCTACATTCTGGAAAAAATTCTGCATCGCTACCGCACCGCCGCTGCCTATGCTTTGTTGGCCGATCTCCTGTAAAGCAGCGTTTATTGGGACGATAAACATGCCGCCTGCCATACCCATTAAAAACAACACAAAACGCGCCGGCCAGACTGCTTCCGTGAAACTCAGGGCGATGATGAAGATGCTCATCAGATAGGCCGGGATGCGGGCGCGGCGCAAATGTTCCAGCGGAATCAAGCGTGGGACCAGGACTGAACCGGCGATGATACCGATAGCCAAAAATAGCGTGAGATTGGCAATATCGCTGGCGTTATGCGTCATTAACACCAACGGCGCCCAGGCGATGATAATCACCCGCACACTGGCTGCTGCTGCCCAAAAAAGGGATGCGCCCAGCACCGCGAAGCGTGAGCGTGGCATTGCCAGAAATGTTTTAACTTCCAAGTAGAACAGCCTGATTTTCGAGCCGGACGGTGGCGCTTTACGTAAGCCTATCGGCAAGAATAAGGTGGTGGCAGCAGAAATCAAAAACAATAATATTGTTACAAGCAAGGCCCAAGTGGTGGAATGATCGGCCAGCTTGGCGCCCACCACCATGCCGGTCAATATCGCCAGAATAGTCGATCCTTCTATCCAGCTATTGGCTTTCACCAAGCCGTCATGTCCTGCCAGTTCCGGTAAAATCCCATACTTGGCTGGGCTGTACAACGCAGCGCCGACTCCCACTACACAATAAGCTAACAGTGGTTCGACTTTAAATAACAATAAGCCGGCACCGCAAGCCTTGATCAGATTGGCGACAATCAACACCCGCGATTTAGCATGGCTGTCGGCAAACCCACCCACCCAGGGCGCCAACACTACGAATGCCACCAGAAACACGCTTTGTAGTGCCGGCACGTACCAACTAACCGGGTGCGCATCCTGCATCACCATGGCGATGACTGTAAACAATATGGCGTTGTCGGCAAATGCCGAGAGGAATTGCGCGATTAAAAGGGGATAGATGTGTTTGCTCATTCGAAATGGTCCCTAGCTTGAAAAATTTATACTCTTATCGGAAAAGTGGTCAGATTTTTTGTAGCCTCTTGTCGCGATAGGACATCCTGGTTGCGTTAGTACCCTTCATTTTTTCATGCGTTATTTCAAACAGAGCAGTGGCGTCAATTAGACTTGAAAGTTTTATGTAGCCATAATTTCTAGGATCAAAATCTGGAAATTGGCGTTTTATTAAACTTCCAGCTAGACCTAAAAGTGCCCATCCATTTTCGTTTGAACATTCCTTAGCTGCGTTTCTAAGCATATTAATTAACTTTGTATCCATACACAGTTGCTGCCTTGTCCATTGTGTTTTTATCACCTGTTGGTTTTTATCTAAATCTCTGTCTTCATCATCAGTGTCCAAAGTGGTTAAAACGTCAATGTAGATGAAGTCATCGCAGGCATTTCGAAACGCCATAGGGGTTTTTCTTTCTCCAACACCATAAACGTGAAGTTGTGATTCCTTTAAACGGGTTGCTAGTCGAGTGAAGTCACTATCACTTGAAATAAGTGCAAAAGCATTGAATTTATTAGAATATAACAAATCCATTGCGTCGATAATTAAAGCAGCGTCGGATGAGTTTTTACCTTGAGTATAAGAAAACTGTTGTATTGGTTGAATTGCCAACTCGTTTAGAGGCTCTTTCCAATTTTTTAGCGCTGGACAGGCCCAATCACCATATGCCCTTTTTACGACGATATATCCGTATTTTGAGAGTTCAGTAATAATTGCTTCAAGAGAAGCCAGACGAGTATTTTCAGCGTCAATCAAAACAGCGAGTCTCTTTTCAGCGTTGAACATATTTTATTGGTCCGACATCAGTAATTCGGCTGCTAAGGCTGTCGCACCAGGATAATCGGTTTTTCCGGTCGCCAATACCGGCAGTTTATCGAGCACAAACACTTTTTTGGGTAAATTGATGGTGGCGACGCCGGTGGAGGCTTCGGCCAACTGTTTCGCGTTGGCGTCGCGGCGCGTGGTCAACAATACCAGTTGTTCGCCTTTTTTTGGATCGGGCAAACTGACCACCACATGCTGCGCTTCCGGCCAAGCGTGGATAGCCAATTGTTCCACCGCAGTCAGCGAGACCATTTCGCCGCCAATTTTCGCAAAGCGCTTGCTGCGGCCTTGAATGTGAATAAAGCCTTCCTCGTCGACATGCACGATGTCGCCGGTATCGTACCAACCTTCGCCGAAAGCAGCGGAGCAAGGCGGTACCAAAACTCCGGGATTGTCCGGCAGTAGATAACCTTTCATAATGTTGGGGCCGGCAACATGCAATTTACCGGCGTTCTCAATGCCAGGCACCGGTTCCAATTTATGCAACATATCGGGCATGAAGCGGCCGACGCTTCCAGCCTTGTAGTCCATCGGCGTGTTTACCGAGGTTACCGGCGAGGTTTCCGTGGCGCCGTAACCTTCCAAGATACGGATACCGAATTTATCCAACCAAGTGGTGCGGGTGGTTTCTTGCAATTTTTCGGCGCCGGCTACCACGTAACGCAATGAGTAAAAATCGTAAGGATGGGCTTTTTTGGCATATGCCGCCAAAAAGGTATTGGTGCCGAACATGATGGTCGCGCCTACCTCGTATGCCATCTCCGGAATCACCGCATAATGCAGTGGCGACGGGTAAAAAAAGCTGGTCATGCCGTTCAATATCGGCATCATCGTGCCGACCGTGAAGCCGAAGGAATGGAACATCGGCAGAAAATTCAACACCACATCCCCCGGTCCGAAATCAATGCGCGCTCTGATTTGTTTATGATTGGCCAGGATATTGGCATGCGACAACACCACGCCTTTCGGTAAGCCTTCCGAACCTGAAGTAAACAGTACGACGGCCGCATCGTCAGCATCGTAGTCCTGGCTTTTGTACCAAAATCTTGCGGTTTTAGCCTGTAGCAAGCCGATGATTTTGTCGACACTTGTTAGTGATGTCGCCAAGTCTTCCAAATAAATTAATTTGACGTGTTGTGCCAGCGTTGCGGCTTCGTCTCCCAGTTTCGCTAATTCAATGAATTTGCGCGAAGTCAGCACAAGTTTGATTTGTCCGGTGCGGCAAGCGGCGGCCATGCCGGCGGCGCCGATTGAATAATTCAGCATCGCCGGTACCCGCTGATAAATCTGTAAACCCAGTACCACGTTCAGCGTCTTACAGCTATTGGGCAGCAACACGCCGACATTCTCGCCGGTTTGCGTGAGGGTTTTGACTAGTTTGCCTACGATGATGCTGCGGGTGATCAGTGCGTCGTAGCTTAGTGGCTTGCGTTCCAGATCCTCAGCAACGGTGTAACGCCCGCCATGTAAAGCCCGAGCTTCCAATAAGGCCGCAAAGATGGTTTGTTGATAATGGCTGGTGGCAAACATCATTTCCGTCATGATGTCAGCCAGGATGTGGCCGCTATGCTTGCGGCGGGCTTTGCCGGTCACATCGCCGTGAGTCTCGATCAAGGCTGGCGGCTGAATATGAATGGTGATGCGCGGAAACCAGTGTTGACGCACGCTGCCCAGCTTGGAAAAGCGGCTGTATTCAGCGCCGTCGATGCGAATCGGCAACAAGGTTGCCCCCGATTTATCGGCAACCATGCCGGTGCCGTCGTAGATTTTCATCAAGGAGCCGGTCACGGTGATCCGGCCTTCCGGAAAAATCACGGTTTTGGTATCGCTTTGCAAATGATGAATCAACGCCTTTAAAGACAAGGGGTGCGTTGGATCCATCGGAAACACTTTGGATAAACGCAAAAATGGCTTTAGCCACCAGCGTTCAGAGATTTGGGTATTGATCGCAAAGGTGATGTCGTCCGGCAAAAACACGCCCAGCAGCAAAGGATCGAGAAATGAAGTGTGGTTGGCGACGATCAACACGCGGTTGCCGGCTTTAGCGTAATTTTCCAGCCCGTGGACCTTGACTCGATAGACTAGCGTCAACAGCCAGCGTAAAACAATTTTTAACATGATATTCCTCCCGTAAGCGCATATTAGCAGACAGATTGCGATTTGCCGGAAGGCACTATAACGATAAACTAAACGTTGTTCAATTTAATTTTCCCTTTGCCTCCTAAAAACGAAAAAGCCATCCCCAAGGGATGGCTTTTGACATTGCTACCACCTTGTCCGTCGACGGACAAAATCGGTGCGATAACCCGGCGAACTGCTTTATGGCTTTTAAATTGGTTTTTTCCCAAAGCCGAATACGCCTAACAGCGCCGGAACAAACAAGAAGACAGAGGCAGGCAACGGAACAGCGGCTGGTGCGGCAGTGACGTGGACAGTAGCGCCTGTGATGGTTGTGGCGGGCCCGCTACCATCGGAGAGAAATAGTAGTTGTGCCGGCGTATAGATCGGGTCGGGGATTATGCTTAAGGCATTCCCCGCGCTGACATTGAGCGCTTGAAATTTGACGGTGCCCAGCAAGGTGGGCTCAGAGATATTTAAACCGGTTGCGACGCTGCCCGACAGCATTTCGGCAAAATGAATTTTCCCCAAGGTTGCGCCCGAGCCTGGGGTAATGCTGTTCGCCAGACTTTCGGTGTCAGTGCCAAAAATACTGCCACTGCTTAGCAATTGCGCCGATAGATTGGTGCTGTTGTAGGTCAGATCGAAATCGAAGCCCGCCAAATCAGCAACGTTATTAATATAAATATTCACATCGAAAATAGAGCCTTTAGCGAATGAGCGGATATTCGTGTCGTCAGAAAATTTAAGATTAAGGGTGGCCGCTTCGGTGGTCTGGAAAAACCCGACGAATGCCAGCGCAAGTAGTTTGGTAAGTAAATGTTTGTTCATAAAATATTCCGTAGGGCTGGAAACCGGAGCCAATCGCTCCGGCAAACTGATTCAAAAAATGGGCTAGGGCGCAGGGTTGACCACGGCACATTGCGGCAAAGTACAAAGCGAAGCTGCCTTTCTGTAATCGATAATATTGACTCGCAAATCGCCATTCAGATCAGCGGGGTCGTTGGCTGCTACCACTTTGCCGTATTTGGCTTTGATGGCGTTCAAATCGTTCATGTCGATGTCGTTATCGCGATCCGTATCGCCGGGGCCTGTTACTTTCACGGTAAAAGCTTTAGATGCGCTGGTGTTATCGGCATCGTTTGCTGAGACGGTAAAGTTGAAAATGCCTACCTTGGAAGGCACGCCTGATAACAGGCCTGTGTCTTGCGCAAGAGTCAAGCCGTTTGGTAATGCGCCGGCGCTGACGTTGACCACGTAAGGGGTGTTGCCGCCACTAACGGTGGGCCGCTCCGGAAACACTTCGTTGACATTGCCGTTTTGCAGCGCATCGACCATTGCGAAGGGCGAGATAGCCACGAATTCCGTCATTTGCGAACCTTGATAGGCGCCGACGATTTCCGCAGTCGAACAATCGAATTCATGAGAGCCGCCGTTGGCATCGGTTACTTCCACTACGCCGTCGCCGTGCAGATTATCCGTTCCGACCGCATCGCACATGGCTTCACCCTTTTCGCCATCAATGGACGCGGCGGGACCGCCATAGGCATAAAACTCATAACGGCGGGTGACGACTTCTTCGGCGTTGTTGCCCATGCTGTCGCTGCCGCCACGCAATTCGGATTTGGCGTTGCTGACACCATTGTGGGATTGCAGCAAATACCATTCAGATTCGACTTCGTCCGGCTCGCCATTGGTCCAGTCTGCTAGACCGTCGTGGTCATGATCATCACTGATCAGTGCGCCTAAGGCCAAAACCCGAGCGTTGTGAGTTTTAGTTTTAATAACCTTCACCCAACTGGGTTCGCCAAATTCTTTTACGACGCTTTGCGGAACAACCGGAGCCGGCATGGTTGCCACGACTTGAGCAGGGAAGTCAGTGGTCGGTGGGGTGTAGTCGAATACCGGTGTATTCAACTGCAGCGCGGGGCCAACAAACAGTTTGCCGCTGCCATCCTTGACCAGCCAGTTGTATTTGACCGCGCTATAAGGCGTGGTGGCGGAGTAGGCAAAGTGCACCCCAAAATGTTCGCAGCCGACATTTTTGCTTAAATCGTAGCAATACAAGGTACTGCCGATTGGATAGGGATTGGTGAAGGCACCGTCTTTTTCGTAACGTACGAAGGTTTTGGGGTGCGCCGGGTCGCTGAGGTCTTCCCGTATTTTTCCGTAACCGTAATGATTACCTGGGTAGGTGCTGACTACATCTTTGCTGTTTGTATCGTCGAGTTCTATTTCTATGCCGTAGACCGGACCGCCGGTGTGATTCAGTGCGTCAAAGTTGCCCAGCCCGCCCCTGATGTCGCTTGCCTCGGCAATAGAGCCGAGCGCCAGCAATGGCAGTAAGAATGTCATCTGTTTCATTGAGTGTTCCCTGTAGGTTTGTGGTGTGTCAATTGACTTTAACTAACAATGAAACTTGGCGGGGTGAACCGACGACCTCCTGATTTTGATAGGCCGAGATAAAGCCTGACTAAGTCAAAAAGCTAAGAAGTCTTACCGCAAGGCACGTAGTCAGTTGCCTAAACTCAAAAGTCGATTTCGACATATTTAGACAACTAAAAGTCGCGGGACTTATAACAATGGAAAATGAATTCAAAATTAAAATTGTGGGAAATCTCACATTTTTAGTGTCATTTAATTGATTTCTTTCCGGTTAGCATAGCTTTGATTAAGTGTTCGTTGTGCGCTCTACCAGAAACAAAGACGCCCACTACGTGTAAGGCAATTAGGACCAGCATAAAATTGGTTGCCCCTTCATGAATTTCCTCCCAAAATTCTTCATCTTGGCTTTGCGTTTCTGCTTTTCCATCCTCTTCGTCGTTTTCTTCCGCATGGGCAGCGCTAATCAAAGTTAGTGTTGTTGGATTGGCAGCCAGCGGACCTCGGCCTTCTTCTATCGCATATACTTTTAAGCCGCTGACCGTCACAACCAGCAGCGTTGAGAGCAATGCCATGACCATCCAGCCGCCCAAAGGATTGTGGCCGACATACTGTTTCGCGGAGCCAGCGCGCAGTTCGCGAATATAGCGGTGAACAGTTCCGGGAGAACGGACAAAGTCGCTAAATCTGGCATGGCGGCTGCCGATGATTCCCCACAGAATGCGGAAGATAATCAGACCCAAAACCGTGTAACCGGCGTAAATATGCCAAGCGTTTTCTTCCTCGCTGGTGAAATAGGCCACAGTAAAGGCAACGACCAGCGACCAGTGAAAAATACGGATAAAAATGTCCCAGACCGCTACGGTGTGTTGGTTATTCATGTGGTTTACCTCGGCATGCTTAGTTGCAGATGTAGCTAGTGTAGGAAACCGAGATAAATCCAATCTTAAAAGTTCGGGGTTAAAATACCCTTACTCCGAGTAAATCTTTGAAACCAACCATTGTTATGACTCAACTATGCGACTATTGCTGGTAGAAGACGATCCAGGCCTGTCCCGATCTTTAAAAGCCGATCTGGAAAGAGCCGGGTTTGCGGTCGATTTGGCCATGGATGGCGAGAATGGCGAATTTTTGGGCATGACTGAATCCTACGATATTGTCATCCTGGATTTAGGCTTGCCGAAAATGCCCGGACTGGAAGTGCTGCGACGATGGCGCCAAGCGGGTAATCATGTGCCGGTCATTGTGCTGACGGCCAGGGACGCCTGGCATGAAAAAGTCGACGGCTTCAAAGTGGGTGCCGACGACTATCTAGGCAAACCGTTTCATATCGAGGAGTTACAGGCACGCATCCAGGCCCTGTTAAAGCGCATGCACGGGATGATGCAGCCGCAACTGTGTGGTTGCGGCGTGGCCTTGGATGAAGACAGGCAAACCGTCAGCGTTGATGGTGCTGAGCATGTCGAGCTGACGGCAATCGAATTTCGTTTGCTGCGCTATTTCATGCTGCATCCCGGCAAGTTGCTTACCAAAACCCATTTACTTGAGCACGTCTACGAATGTGACGGTGACCCGGCCAGCAACGTTATCGAAGTGTATATCAATCGGTTACGGCGTAAATTGGGTAAGGATTTGATCGCTACCCGGCGTGGGCAAGGCTACATCTTCGGTGACAAGCTGTGATCTCATTGCGCCAGCGTCTTAACCGCGGCCTGATCATTATCCTGAGTATGGTGTTTGCCGGACACTGGTTGGCAGCAGATTGGGTGATTCGCTCTGTGGCGGAAAAACAAATGCTGACCCGCTTACAGCACGATGGCGATTCGTTGCTGGATACCTTGACGCTTAACGCGGAAGGACAACTGATTTTCGATAGCTCGCATGCCGGCACGGTTTACGGCCAAGCCTATTCGGGTCACTACTTTGTGATCCAGCTTGACGGAAAAACCTATTATTCAAGTTCGCTGCAAGACGACGTTTTGCCTTTTACTACCGAGCCGGCCAATACCGCCAGGCAATTCCATTTTCCTGATGGACCGCATCACCAACCTTTACTGGTTTTGAGTCGAGGTTTCGAGCGATTTGGTCATGCGATCACCATTAGCATCGCCGAGGATTTAAGCGATATTGGCCATGACATAGACCACATCCGGCTTGCCTATCTGGTACTGACGGCCATGGTGCTTTTGATCGCAATCGCCCTGCAAAGTAACGATGTACGCAGATCGCTGAAACCGTTGCAGGCGGCGCGCGACGAACTGGCCGAGATTGCCTACGGCCGTCAGTCACAGATCCAAGCCAGAGTGCCGGCGGAAATCAAACCCTTGGTTGCGGAAGTCAATCGCTTGTTGGTGTTGGTTGAAAGGCGCTTGCACCAGTCTCGCACCGCGATTGGCAATTTGGCGCATGCGCTGAAAACGCCGTTGGCGATGCTGTTTCGACTGACTGAAAATTCGCAACTCGATGGTCATGCCGAGCTGCGCGATCTGCTGCAACAGCAAACTCAAGCGATCCATGAGCGCATCGAGCGAGAATTAAAACGCGCCCGTATCTCCGGTAATATGCAAACCGCCAGCGTGTTTAATCCACAGCAAGAACTCACTGCTTTAGTCATGCTGTTGCAAAATGTCTATGCCGAGAAAAACTTAGCGATCCAAGTCAATGCTCCCGATCAGTTAATCAATTTTGATCGGGAAGACATGCTGGAGCTGACCGGTAATTTGTTGGATAACGCCTGCAAATGGGCTGACAAGCAGGTTCTAGTCTCGGTTGAACATGGTGCCGGCATTACTATCAGTGTCGAAGACGACGGTCCGGGTTGTTCGGCGCAGGACATGCGGCAACTCAGTAAGCGCGGTTTAAGGCTGGACGAAGCAGTGCAGGGACATGGGCTAGGCTTGGCGATTGTACGTGACATCGCCTTATTTTATGGCGGTACGCTGGAGATTATGCGTTCCGCGCAACTGGGCGGTTTGCGAGTGAGTGTGCAATTCCCAAGGTGGATAGCCGCAGCATCGGTATAATTCCCGCTTCTTTTGCATTTACCGTTTGATTGCTTATGACCACCGTTAACACCGAAAAACTTTCCAGCGCTCGTTTTGCCGAAGCCACCGATGCGTTTGTCGAAGAATTTACCGCTTCAGTCAATTTTGACCGGCGCATGGCCCGGCAAGATATTCAAGGCTCGCTGGCGCACGCGGCCATGCTGTGCAAAATAGGTATTCTGACTGAGCAGGAGCTCGCCGACATTCGCAGCGGATTGATGCAAATCGGCGGTGAGATCGAACGCGGTGAGTTCGTCTGGTCAATCAAGCAGGAAGATGTGCATATGAACATCGAAGCGCGCTTGACCGATTTGATCGGGATTGCCGGCAAAAAACTGCATACCGGCCGTTCGCGTAATGACCAGGTAGCAACCGATATAAGACTATATTTACGTAGCGAAATCGAGACCATATTGACGCAGTTGCAACGCCTGCAAATCGCTTTATTGGAGGTCGCGGAACGCGAGGCCGATACCATCATGCCGGGTTTTACCCATTTGCAAGTCGCGCAACCCGTGACATTCGGCCATCATTTAATGGCGTGGTTCGAAATGCTGTGCCGTGATAAAGAACGTCTGCAAGATTGCTGTAAACGCCTGAATGTGATGCCCTTGGGTGCCGCAGCATTGGCTGGCACCAGCTATCCCATTGATCGCTTCATGACCGCCGAATTGTTGGGATTTTCCCGGCCGTCGAATAACTCTTTGGATTCGGTCAGTGATCGCGATTTTGCGATTGAGTTTGCCGCGGCCGCTAGTTTAATCATGATGCATTTGTCCAGGTTCTCGGAAGAACTGGTGTTGTGGACCAGTGCGCAATTCAATTTTATCGATATTCCGGATGCATTTTGCACCGGCTCATCAATCATGCCGCAAAAGAAAAATCCCGACGTACCGGAACTGGTGCGCGGCAAATCCGGCCGGGTTACGGGACACTTGGTGTCCTTGTTGATGCTGATGAAAAGCCAGCCCTTGGCTTATAACAAAGATAATCAGGAAGACAAAGAGCCCTTGTTCGATACCGCCGACACCTTAATCAACTGTCTGCGAGCCTTTGCCGACATGATGCCGCGCATTCAAGCCAAACGCGAAAACATGTACAACGCCGCAAAAAGAGGATTCGCGACGGCTACCGACTTGGCTGATTATTTGGTTCGCAAAGGTATGCCTTTTCGCGATGCCCACGAAGTCGTGGGTCAAGCTGTGCGCTTAGGACTGCAAACAGAGCGGGATCTATCGGAACTAACTCTCTCAGAGTTGCAGGGCTTTTCCGGCACCATTACGGCGGATGTTTTCGATATTCTAAAATTGGAAGGGTCGGTAGCTGCCCGCAATCATATCGGCGGCACGGCACCAGTTGCCGTTCGTCAGGCAATATGTGAAGCAAGACAACAAATACCCCACTAAATCCTGGAAATTGGCTTTTTAACTGCTACCCTTCGAGCATCGTTTGATTTGGAGGGTGGCATGCCCCAATATTTTTCCCGACTGCTTGCTGGACCATCGCTGGATGCAATCCCGCAAGAAACCGATTTTTGGCGCGACCGGGAGCTTAGTTTGTTTAGCTGCCCCAGCGCCGATGCTGATTACGCATTGACCGCATTAGTTTTTAAAATTAGTAGAAACCCGAAAGATCTGCTGGCGCATCTACGCCGAATTTATTTTTGTTACGACCAGCGCCTGTCCGAGCAACTCTACGCGGCCTTGTTGGATTTAATGATTATTCTGGATGGGAAGGGAACTGCGATCAGTCGCCGTATGATACAAGCTAGCCAGTCGCGGCTGCTTGTCCAGCAATGTCAGGATTTGCTTAAAACTGACGGGCAAACGCCGCCAGCTAATCGATATTCTTTGTTCAGTAAAGGTCTGTTGGCTAGCCGCGAACTGGTCAGGTCCAGACGGCAAACCGAAGCGCAACACGATTATTTGGCCTTAGCCAACGACTTTATCGAATACAGTCAGCTCGAACAGGCCATGGATGTGCTGGAAACGGGTATCAACCTGCAACATGATCGTCAGGATTTGCAACTGGCTTTGTTAGAGCTGTATAAGTCTACAAAAAACCGGGAGCGCTTTCAGCTCAATCGGCAGCGATTTAGCGACTCCGGCGTGGTGCTGGAGGGTGAATGGCTGGAATTGGCACATTATTTTGAAGGACAGGCATCATGAGCAAGTCGAACAAAACGCCATTTCGAATCGCTCTGCACGGCATGGATACCCGCACTTATAAAACCATGGAAATGTATCTGAAGGGGCCTTGTCGGGGGGCTGCCGTCGTGGTCGAGGATGCCGAAGCCAGTATTGATATGATCGACGCGGATCACCCCAAAGCCCGGGATATTCTGGATGCCAGAAAAGCCGCCGCGCCGGGCAGACCGATCATTTTATTGTCATTACAAAACCTACAGCTGGATAATACTTACTTCATCAAAAAGCCGGTGAATGTCCAGCAAATAATGGCGGTGCTGGACAAGATTAAGGCGGTTGCCGAGGCTCGCAAAGCCGCTGCCGGACGTACGAAGATTGCGCAAGCACCTGCAAAGACAGCTGATATGCCGTCCCCGCCCAAGGACGACAAGCCGAAAAAAATGGCTATGGATGTCTATGTCAATAAGGCTAAGGCGCCAAAAACGGGTGATGCCGCTGAGCACCACAAGGCCAGCAAACATCATTCTGCGATGCAGTTGAACGAAGGCGGCTTCACAGCGTTTTTAGGGACACTAAGCGACATCGATTTTGACGACGAGGTGCAGCTGTTAACAGCCTGTTACGATCCGCGCCAGTATTTTTTGGGCTACGTGATGTCGGCATATAAAACGGCCAATTTACAGTCGCGTGTTTTGCAACTTTGTTCGATTTGGAAACCTTTGACGATTTTTCCGGAAAGCCAGGAAGTCTGGATCGATGCCGACGATAAACAAACCCGCGCATTTGCCGGGATGCCATTGGGTAAAGGCTCCGTCGGCAAAATGATTTTGACGGCAGTCGATTCCACAACCGCCATTCAGCGCGCCGAAGATAAGTTTCAAGATATGGGGGCTTTTGTCTGGAAATTGGCAATCTGGACATCCAAAGGACGCTTCCCGATAGGTCTGGATATTCAAGGGCCGGTCTACTTAGAAAGATGGCCGAATTTTACCCGACTGGTCATCACGCCCGATGCTTTGCGCATTGCCGCATTGTTGGTTCAGGCACCGAGAACGCCATTGGAAGTTGCTGGTCTGTTACATGTCAAACCGCAGTATGTGTTTGTGTTTATTAGTGCCTGCCAGACGATAGGCATATTGAAACAAAGCGAACGTCAAGCCGATGCGGTGATTGCCGTAGAACCCACCAAGAAGCCCAAAAATGAGGGTTTATTAAGCAAAATTCTCAATAAATTGCGCGGCGCTTAGCAAACGATAAGGAATCTCGATGAGTCAATACAAAATTATTTTCACGGGCCCGGTAGGCGCCGGCAAAACGACTGCAATCAACGCTATTAGCGATGTGCCTCCGATAAAAACTGATGCGGCTGCCAGTGATATGACAAAAAATCGTAAAGCATCCACTACGGTGGCGATGGACTACGGTGTCATGAATTTGGCGGGCGGCGAAAAAATTCACTTGTACGGTACTCCCGGGCAGGAACGGTTTGATTTTATGTGGGATATTTTGACCAACGGCGGCATCGGCTTAATTTTATTGCTAGACAACACCCGCGCAGACCCTTTTCAGGATATGCGTTTTTTTCTGGATGCGTTCGGTAAGTTTATCAACGACACCAGCGTAGCGATTGGGGTGACGCAAATGGATTTAAGTAGCACACCCTCAATAGAAGACTACCATGCGCAACTGCAAGGCTTTGGCTTGAAACCGCCGGTTTTTTCGGTGGATGCACGGGAAAAGAATGATGTCTCTTTGTTGGTACAAGCTCTTTTATATTCCCTGGATCCTGGTTTGGCGGGGTAATCACCATGGAAAGATTTGATCTGATTAACGGGCTGTATCTCTATCCTACTCCCGCTGGTGCTTACTACGCTGTCTCGTCACCCGAAAACGATAAACCCCGGCGGTTTTTAATCCGCTTGCTGCAACAGGAACAGACTCCGGCACTGACTATCGCGCAGTTGCAAACATTGATGGAAATCGATGACGAGGACAAGGCCTTGCAGTTGCTGTTGTATTGCCAAAAACTGGGCTGGGTGCAAGGCGTGGATACACCTTTGCAGGCGCCACACTCAGCGCTAGAGGAGATTTTGCCTGATTTGTTGGGAAAGATTTCCGAGAGCGGCAAAGTGCTATTGGCAGACGACCAAGGCTTTTACCTGGCTTGCAGCGGCTTTCCGCATGAAGTAGCCGAAGAACTGTCCGCACTTAGCGCGGAACTGGCGACCGTGCATAAACGCCGTTCCGGATTACTGATAAACAATATGGGCATATCCAGTCACGCCTGGGCCATAGTAGATCCTTTCGGTAACAGTCAAATCGGCTTTTGGCCGATGTTCGTCGGTAAACACCGATTCGTCTTGGCGATCACCGGCGTACCGCATTTTAACCAGGCGGAGTTTGTAACCCTGGCCTGGGCTTTAATCACCCGTTATTTAACCAAAGCCGCTGATGCTGCCAATTAAACGCATCGCCACATCACTCATTAGTTAAGAGGAATTAGATTATGAAAGCAGACATGCTGACGTCAGTTTTAACCGAGCTGAACGGTACTTCGGCGGATATAGAAGCCTCCGGTGTGATTTCCACCGACGGTCTGATGATGGCGTCGGTGTTGCCAGCCGGTATGGACGAGGATCGGGTAGGCGCTATGAGTGCAGCCATGTTGTCTTTGGGCGATAGAACGGCCCAAGAATTAAATCGCGGCAATTTGGAACAGGTGTTGATCAAAGGTGCCAGGGGCTATGTGCTAATGACCTATGCCGGTAATGAAGCCGTGCTTACCGTACTCGCCAAACCCAACGCCAAGCTCGGACTCATCTTTCTTGATGTGAAGCGTGCGGCAGAGAGTATTTCCGAAATGCTGTAAACCCTAACCGGCAACCCGGAGTAAATCATGATCGTTGATATGAAGCCCGAAGACATCATTGGCGAGTACCAGGAAGCAACGCTTACCTATTGCGACGGCAAATCCAGAAAAGTGCTGTACACCGAGCTTGAAACGCCGTATCCCGACGGCAAATTGATTGTTTCCACCACGACGCCGGATGGCATTATCAGCCACGTCAATCGCGCATTTGTGGAAATGTCGGGCTATACCGAAGCGGAGTTAATCGGCGCGCCGCATTGTATTCTCAGGCACCCGGACATGCCGTCCGCTGCGTTTAAAGACTTATGGGATACGGTGCAACGCGGTGAAAAATGGCAAGGCTTCGTGAAAAACTTGCGTAAGGACGGCGGTTATTACTGGGTAAAAGCCACGGTCATTCCGAATGTGCGCGGCGGTAAGGTGGTTGGCTATACCTCGGTGCGCCGCAAACCCTCGCGCAGTAAAGTCGATGAATGCATCGCACTGTATCCGACACTTAGTTAATTGGGGAGCATCATGTCTTACATGTTTACAGTCAGCCCGGATTTTGCCCCAGACCACCTGTCGGGTTGGTATATATTCAACACTTGGTTGCAAAAGCAGAGCGCCGAGGCCATCCATTTGGAAATGTACAATCACTATCAAGACCTGCATCAGGCCATCGCAGCCGATAAGATCGATTTGATTTACGCCAACCCCTTCGACGCCGCCATGCTGGTCCGAGAAAAAGGTTTTTTGCCGCTGGTACGCGCCCAGGGCGAATCCGACGAAGCGATCATTGCCGTTAACGCCGACAGTAATATCAACGATGTGGCCGACTTACAACCGAATACTCGGGTGGCTTTCACCGACGATCCGGATGTGCGCCTGATGGGCATGATTATGTTGGAGCCCGCGGATTTGCACGCCGGGAATATCGTCCCGTTGTTATCGGACAATCATGTTTTGGTGGCCAAACACCTGCTGAAAGGCGAAGCGGATGTCGGCATCATTCTGGCGGAGGCCTATGACAACCTGTCCGGTGTGATTAAAAAACAGCTGCGGATCTTGGTGCGTAGCCAAATAAGCGTCATCTACCATTCTTTGATGATAGGGCCGAGATTACAGAATCGCCGCGCCGACATTCAAAAAATATTACTGGAGATGGATAAGGATGAAAAAGGCGGTGGGGTGTTGAATGCCCTGGGCTTTAGGGCATGGCAACGGATCGAAGACGAGGAAATGGAGTTCATGATCGATTTGATGGATACCTTGAACACTTGATTCCATCGCGATGCATCAGTCGACCGTAATCGATTTTCTGCGACACGGCGAAGCCCGTGGCGGTTCGTATTATCGCGGAATCACCGACGATCCGCTGACTGAACGCGGTTGGCGGCAGATGTATGGCCAATGCGGGGCAGGGCAGTGGGATGTGGTGATCAGTTCGCCGCTACGCCGTTGCCGTTCCTTTGCCGCGGCCTGGTGCGAACAACAGCAACAGGATTTGGTGATTGAACCGGCATGGGGTGAAATTGATTTCGGCGCTTGGGAAGGCCAAACCGCCGAGCAAATTTCCAGTCGCTGGCCCGACTCACTGGCGGCATTTTATAAAGACCCCGTCCATTTCACCCCGCCGAACGCGGAAAGCTACCAAGCATTCGCCGCCCGCGTCAGGAAGGGCTGGGAAAGTTTATTGGCTGAGCAGGCCGGACGCCGCGTGCTGGTAGTAACCCATGCCGGTGTGATCAGAGCAATATTCGCAGAAGCCTTCAAGCTGCCGGTTACCCAAAGTTTTCATATCGATTTGCCGCACGCCTGTTTAACCCGTTTTACCTGTTTTGATGACGGTAACGGGCGCTTCGTCCAGCTTAATTTTCACAAGCCGGTTTGATTCTTCTATACTGGCCTTACACTTGATTTAGGCGCGGCCGTTTTGATCAATCGATTCCTACCCATCCATTTAGGCGCGCCGGGCGAAGAGATCAGCAAAAAAGATCTATATGCAGTTGCCCAACGATTCAAGCACTTCAATCAGTTGCGTTTGCAACATGTACAAAGTTTTTTGCAGCCGCGCCAACAGGATTTCTTAAAGCTGTTGCCGTTACTGTTTCATCAAAATCATCCCTTGTTGCCCGGTTTCGTGTCGCTGGAAGGCCCGGCGGGTATTCCCGATTACACGCCCAACAAGCAGACTATAGATGTTGCCAAGCAGTTTTCCAAAGGCTTTGTCTACAAGCGCAAGGCCTTAAGACACTATCCTATCCAGGCGATTTTTTTGATGGGTAGCGTCGGGAGTATGGCGTTTTCGAAAAACAGCGATATTGATATTTGGCTTTGCCATTCATCCACTTTGGCGCCGGATGAATTAAACGAATTGCGGCAAAAAGCCCAGGAAGTGGAAAAATGGGCGGCGACCTTAAAAATTGAGACGCATTTTTTTCTGGTTGATGCGGCGCAGTTTTTGCGCGGCGAAAATACGCCGATCTCTAAAGAGAGTAGCGGCGAAACCCAACATTATCTGTTATTGGAAGAGTTTTACCGCACCTCGATTTACATCGCCGGGCGGATACCGGTCTGGTGGTTGGTGCCGCCGCAACAGGAAAAATACTATAAGCAATATGTCGCGCATTTGCTGGAAAACCGGTTTATCTCCGAAACCGACGTCGTCGATTTCGGCGGCCTAGAAGATATGCCGATGGCGGAATTCGTCAGTGCGACGCTTTGGCATATCTACAAGTCTTTGACATCCCCGCATAAGTCCTTGTTGAAGCTGCTGCTGATGGAAAGTTATGCCAGCGAATTTCCCGAACCGCAGTGGCTGTGTCTGTCATTGAAGCAGGCGGTGTATCAAGGCGATTTCAGTGTCGAAAGCCTGGATCCTTACCTGCTGATGTACCGTAAAGTGGATGCCTATCTGCGCCAGGCTCAGTCCAAACGCCGCTTGAATCTGATTCGGGAATGTTTTTACATGAAGATCATGGCCGCGTCCGATAATCTCACGGAGAATAGAGTGCGCTTGCAGCGTGAAGATTATCTGCATAGTGTGGCAGATCAATGGGAATGGCCGGAGGATTTGCTGGACAATTTAGCCAGCCAAAAATTTTGGGACATTAAGAAAGCCAGTGTCGAGCACGTGGTGATTCGCGATCAATTGCAACAATGTCTGCGGATGATTTTAAAGTTTTCCGGTTTGCCATTGGATCAGGCGCAGCGGGAAAACAGAGACTTGAAATTGATCGGCCGGAAATTGCGGGCCACCCTGGATTTACGTCCCGATAAAATTGAAGTGCTCACCACCAGAACCACGGTCCACGCCAAACCCGATTTGCTGATAGCTGTGGAAGTCCTGACTGACGACGCTCCGCCTCGCTGGTGTTTATACGATGACCGGGCGGCGTCACAGAAAGCCTCTCTGGAAAGCGCGATTAAATCCGGCGAGAGCTTGCTCGAAGTTTTATGCTGGGCCGTGGTAAACGGCTTGTACAAAAAGTCGCTCAATCTGCAACTGGTGACTCCCAATCTTAAAATTGCCAATAATGATTTATATCAACTGTTTAATGAGTTGAATGCGTTTCTAAGCCGCTATTTGCCGGGCAGGGAGAACGATCTGGAGGTTTACGGCGAGCCGAATCGCGTCTCGTCGTCCTTGTTACTGATAAACCTCGGCGAAAGTTTGGCGATTGACGCGAACAATCAACAGTTGGTGATGAGCGAACGCTCAGACCCGTTAAGTTACGGTGATAGCCGTCAGTGTTTCATCCAGAGCATTCAGCGCTTGTCGGTATCCAGTTGGGGGGAGGCCAGCTTGCAGCGCTATATAGGCATAGAGGGAGTATTTAACTGCCTCGTTGACGTGTTTAACAACAGCGCCGCGCCCTTGTCTGCCGATAAACTCCAAGCGCTATGTTACAACCCGGTACGCGGCAAAAGCATCCTCTTGCGCATCGAATCTTTGTTCGGCAATTTGCTAAAATTTTTTGCATCCGCTCGGGACGGCTTGCAGCGCTATATCGTGGCTGCCGAGACCGGTTATGGCTTGTTCCAACTCAGAAACGGCAGCCTCGGCTATTACCGGCTGGACACGCAAAATCAACTGCTGCATGAATTAGCCAAGCCTAATCCGCAATTTTCCGCAGTATTTTTTGATGCCTACGTACTGGATCAAACCTATATTCCGTCTTTATATACGCAGAATTTGGCTGATGTGATTCAGGTTTTTTATCATGCAACCAGCAAACACGTGGGTGTTTACGTGCTTGACGAAAAAGGCGCGCTGTTTGTCCATCAGCATAGCAATGCCAATCCTGAGCACGTCATCACGCACTATTCTGTGTTTTTAGACACCTTGCTGGCGCGCGCGCAATTGCCGGATGGTTTGAGTGTCAAATTTTACGAAATCCAGCGCAATTCAGCCGGAGTGCTATCTTGCCAGGCCGTGCCGGTCAAACTCGGCGCCAGTGTGATGGATCTGAGAGTGCGGATAGCGACCGATGAGGACGGTGCAATTGCGATTTACTGTAACCAACAAAAGTTTTCTGTCGCCAACGCCGATAGCTTCAAACCGATTCGCGCCCACATACTGGGCTATCGGAAAAACCGCGACGACTATCCGTTTCACATCACCGAAATAGATGTACCTTGTCGTCTGTTGGGAACAGACCGAAACGAGCAGTTACAAGCCGCCCATTTCCTAAACTACAAGCAAAAAATAGAAGACAAACTAAATATTTAATATTTCAGGGTCGCAGCCGATATTCAGCTCAAATCAATCGAGCTATGGGGGTTGCCATGATTATCCAGAATTCCGCCGTCCACCTGCAAAGTCAGCATCAAGCGCAACAGATCAGCAAACGCAACGAATCGCTGCGGGTCTGGATCGATAAGCCGGAAGATACCCCTAATACAGCGCGAAAGACTCGCCCCGAAACCGCGCGCAAAGTCATTCAAGATTCCCTTGATCTCAGCCGGTCGGCGCAAACTTCGGCAACTGCTGCGCAAACCCTGGATACCGATAGGGCGCTCAGTTCCAAAGATAATCTGCTGTTGCAAATCATCAGACGCATGGTCAAGGAGATTACCGGCCGCGACTTTGAATTATTCGCTCCGGATGATCTCAAGGGGCAAGCCGACTCTGTGACCATTCAGGCCCCGCAGCAAGCACCGGCAACATCCGTCCCCGAGCGCGAAGGGTATGGACTGGTCTACGAAAAATCCGAGTCTTATTTCGAAAGCGAAACGACTAATTTCAGCGCCGAAGGCAGTATCACTACCCGGGATGGGCAAACGCTGAGTTTTTCAGTGTCCTTGTCGATGAGCCGCAGCTTTTATACCGAATCCAATCTCAGTATCCGCGCCGGCGACGCGGTGAAAACCGATCCTTTGGTTATCAATTTCGACGGCAATGCCGCAGAGTTAAGCGGCAGCCGATT
>Ga0123396_126641_pt1 | contig 24853 bp, 21 predicted proteins | sample T10HLNO3metaT_FD_89924 | JGI IMG/M metagenome (GOLD analysis project Ga0123396, IMG submission 89924) | Methane-oxidizing artificial microbial communities from Washington, USA to study methane cycling - T10-HLNO3 metaT (Metagenome... ...
CTCGGGTAATTGCTGCGCCGGTTTTTTGATACGAGTGACCGGGGAAGTCCATATGGGGTGACGGCGCTCCTGGCGGTAATAGGTTTCGTAAAGCGCTTGATAAACCATTTCGGACGCGGCCCAACGTTCCTTGCAAAAACTGGAAAGCATTAATCCTGAAACCCCGCCGCATACCCATCCCAGTAATAGCAACTTCTCAATAAACAAGACCACAGTAAAAATGGCCAATATCAAAGTCAGGCTGCGCGCTAATTTGGATTGCAATTGCAACGCCTCCACCTTGGCCACCACGGGGTTGTCGTTGTCCCTAAGCCTATCCAAGGCTTCGTGATATTGACTCAACAACGGGTCGTTGGTGGTTAAAGCCAGATTTTGCGCGCGCCGGTACCAACTATCCGTTTTCAGGCGTTTACGGTTCCGATATAAATAATCGTAAGTGGTATTGAGTATGTCGTGCGACAAGCGTTTGACAATAAGGGAGATCGCCAGTGTCAGCAGCAGAAAAATCAATGCACCTGCCGTGCTGGCGGCAAACGGGTCAGGCAAACGCTGCAATGCGGGGTGAATCTGTTCTCGATAATTAAAGAATACTGCTACCAAAGTAGCGGACGGCAGAGCGATGCCGACTTGTTCGATCGGGTCTGTGAATAGTTTGCCGATCAGCGTGCTAAGCGGGTTTGACATTTTGTCCCTCCTTCTAAGTTGGGAAAAATGAGTTGCGGGACGCGGTGCGCCCGGTTGCTTTGACCGTTGGTCATTAGATAGCAAACGCGACGAAACAGCAACTCAATTGATAAAGCGATTATGCCGACACTGGCGTGTATGAGGATGTACGAAAATACCCAAGCTTTGGATGCATTTTTCACTTTCCTAGCGACAAAAAATAGTGCGTCCGACTTTAGATCATTAACCCGCGCCTCAAATGGCGTCGTTCGCACGAAGATAGGCGCCTGGAGATAGTTAAAAACTGGATTTCCGTATATTCAAGAAAATGTTTCCGGCACAGTACATTTGCTTACTCGTTAAAAACCGGTAAAACTGGCGTACAGTGAACGAACAAAGAGGCCTAAACAGGTTCCCCATTTTGGCTGGAATGGCGGATTAGGGACCCTGCAATGGCCTCGATAACTACAAGAGGGGAGTGCGTCATGATAGACCAGCAAAGACTAACCGAGCTTTATCAGACTTTTGTTAAATGGTTATGCGTGTTTTGGGCGTGGCTCAAATCGACGTGGCAAAGCCTATCCAAACCTAAACCGGGTACCGACCAGCCCGACGGCAGTGAGCCTAAGCGTTCACCGGTATGGTTATACGTGCTGTTGGGGATTTTTGTAATGTCGCTATTCGCCGGCGGCGAACGCATCCAGGGCCAGGAAATTCCCTTTAGCCAGTTCTTAACCCTGGTTAACGACAATAAAGTCGAAAACGCCGTGGTTACCCAGCGATTCATCAACGGCACATTAAAAGAAGAAGATAAGAAAATCGGCAAGCATTTCTTCACCGTGCCGCTATGGGACGAGTCGCTGGTTAAAAATCTGCAAGAGCATAAAGTGGAATATGTGGTCAGAAGCGGTGACAACTGGTTGAGCAATTTGCTGTTTAACTGGGTAATTCCGCTGGCGATTTTTGCCGGCATATGGATGTGGCTATTGCCGAAAATGACCGGCGGAGCAGGGCGCGGCTTTTTGAACTTGGGCAATAAAATCCGGATCCAGCAGGAAACCTCTAAAACCACTTTTGATGACGTGGCCGGCGCGGAAAGCGCGAAGCAGGAATTAAAAGAAACCATTGAGTTTTTAAAATCCCCGGAAAAACTGCAAAAGTTGGGCGGCCGCATGCCCAAAGGCGTGTTGTTGGTCGGCTCGCCGGGTACCGGCAAGACCCTGTTGGCCCGCGCGGTGTCCGGTGAAGCCGGGGTGCCGTTTTTTAACATCAGCGCCTCCGAGTTTATCGAAATGTTTGTCGGTATCGGCGCGGCGCGGGTGCGGGACTTGTTCGAACAAGCCCGGCAAAAATCCCCTTGCATCATCTTTATAGACGAACTGGACGCGATTGGCCGTTCCCGTGGCGGCCCGGCTATGCTGGGTGGCAACGACGAACGCGAGCAAACCCTGAACCAGTTATTGACCGAAATGGACGGCTTCGACGCCACCTCCGGCGTCGTGGTGATGGCAGCCACCAACAGGCCGGAAATCCTGGATAGAGCTTTGCTGCGTGCCGGCCGCTTCGACAGGCAAATTGTGGTGGATAAACCCGACCTGATCGACCGGGTGGCTATCCTGAAATTGCACAGCAAAGCCATGCAATTGGACAAAGATATCGACTTAAACACGGTTGCTAAACGCACACCCGGTTTCGTCGGCGCCGATCTGTCCAACATCGCCAACGAAGCGGCGATATTGGCTGCGCGCGGCGGCCGCGACACCGTCAATATGGCAGATTTCGAAGCAGCCATAGATAGAGTGATGGCCGGCCCGGAAAAGAAAAACCGCATTCTCGGCCCGGACGAAAAGCGCCGAGTGGCTTATCACGAAGCCGGTCACGCGCTCGTCGCAGAAAACGTGCCCACCGGCCAGCCGGTACATAAAATCTCCATCATCCCGCGCGGTGTCTCAGCGCTGGGTTTTACGTTGCAGTTGCCGGTCGAGGAAAAATATCTTTCCACCGAAAACGAACTGAAAGACCAATTAGCCATCCTGCTTGGCGGCCGAGTGGCTGAACAATTGGCGCTACAAAGCATTTCCACCGGTGCCCAAAACGATCTGGAAAAAGCCAGCGAAATCGCCCGCAACATGGTTTGCTACCTGGGCATGAGTAAAAAACTCGGGCCGCTAATCTACGGACAACGCCAGCAACTGCAATTCCTGCCCGGCGACGTCAACGAGCAACGCAACTTCAGCGAGGAAACTGCCCGAGTCGTCGATGCTGAAATCAAAGCCTTGATCGAAGACGCAGAACGCCGCGCGCAAAAGATATTAAGCGAGAAACGCGGTTATTTGGATAAGTTGGCCGAGCTGTTGCAGGAGAAAGAGGTGATTCAGCGGGAGGAGATGGTGGCGTTGATTGGCGGCGGTAAGTAAGAGGCAGCTATTGTGGAAAATCCACAATAGCTGGTGGGAGTAAAGACAAGCTAGGGTAGTGCCAGGAGGTCAACTAAGTGCATTCGCCCAAGCGCTATCAATCCATTATTGCTAGCGAGCCATTTTGAAAGCGCAACACGATTTACGCCGCCACCGCTGCTCGAGCTTTGAGATATGAACCGTTCATTGGCATCTTCACCAACAATTACAATATGATCAATGTCCAACGCGCGATCACGATCCCATGAATATTCAGCAAAATCGATTCCTACCAGACAACCCGGTTTAAACATATCCTCAGTCAACCAATTTGCTGAAATAATTTGACTAGTGATCTTGCCTACGTTAGTAATCTGCTCGTCTGAATAAGTAAATAATTGACTAGGCTTAGTGGAAAGACTATAGGCATTTAATATTTCTTTAGATAAAAGGTAAATCCAACCAGAACAGTCAACATATTCTTTTTGCTGCAAATCTTTCCATGTTTTTGCTTTGTCCCCTAATGAATATTTAATGGTATCGAACTCAAGAGTACGATCCGCGATTATCTGGGCTGCTTTATCTCTATTAACTGAGGAAAGGACAGGAGAGTTTTGAAAATACTGTATCAACCACTTGCGTCTAACTACTCCGGATTTTCCCGTGTTAATCCCGCTCAAAACGTTTCCAGAAACCCATGTTAAATCCGATTTCTGAGCATCTATTTCAAACAGATCTCCTAGCCTCAGTTCACCAATAATACTACCGCGTGGCGTGGATCTAATATTTAAAGCTGTTGCAATGCATTGGAATGTTGTTTTCATCTGGGGCTATCCTGGTAAAAACTGGTAAAATAAAACTCTTTCTATGTGATTTTTAAACCGGTAGATCTTCAATTTTGCATCTATTTTGGTTTTTTGATATACACCAATTGTCAATTGCGGTTTCCGGCTCGGGAAAGGCAAGGTTCAATAACTCAAATCCAGCTGTTATAAAATCTGTATAAGGCTTTTTTAATTTTAATATTCCAAAATTATTGGCGTTTGTGGAAAATGCTTTTACGCCCATGAAACCAGGTAGTTTTTGTGTGAATTTATAGAATTCACTTGAGCTCAATGAGACATCTTCTGGTACCCCAACATTATATTCGGTGCTTAGTAAGCTGTTAATTCCACCTACTCTTGCTAGCGGGGATGCTACAAATTCAATCAGCTTGGCTTGACTATTTTTCGGCGGGACCCAGTAAACTAAGCGTCCCCAGTGAATGTCCCCTGTGAGAATAATAAAGCTTACGCCCCGCTCGTTAATATTATTTACGAGATTGCTAAGTAGCTCTTGATATTCTCGCTTATAGTCTTCTAGTGCGTTATCAAATAGTGTGTTAACGAGCTTAATTGGTCCCTGCATCAATGGTTGACCAATGACCAACAAGCCAATTCGTTCAACTGTGTTAATCCACGATATTAATGCGGACTTTTGCGGCGCAGATAATGTGTGAGGTTTGTTGGCATCTCTATTCGTACGGTCAGTGCGGGTATCTGAAATAAATAAGTCTATACCTGCTAATTTGTAGGAAGCCCAGCAACGCTCAAATTCAAGCGGAGAATCTCCTATCATATTCATTACACCTTGATTTCTCCAAAACGCTTCTTGTCCACATTTTGCCCAATTTGATTTATTCTCACTCCAACTCCTTGTTAAATAAGGCATTGATTCGGGATATCCGTTCCAATATTCATGATCATCGCATGTAAACACATTCGCTCCCTTTTTTAGAAGGCCTCCAAGTCTGTCCGCTTGAAAAGCCTTCTGGTAGCGGTCTTGGTATAACATTTTTGGTGAAATAGAATTGAATGCTGCTGGAACATCCGCATATATCTGGTCACCAGAAAATATTTTCAGATGAGGGATATTATTTTTTATGAAATTTTCCATCCTGATTGGATATTCAACAAATTGGTCAGAAGGAAAGTAGCATGATGATAGAGCGATAACTAACTCGTCTTCCGGATGCTCTAAAGAGACTGGCGGGGTTCTTATTAGTATAGTTTCATCATCATTGGTAGCTTGAAATTTTGGCTTTATCACATATTTCTCATTTGGCTTAAGACCGGTGATGAGAGCGATGTGGCTATCTAATCCCAATGCACCAGGTATTGGGTCAAGACCAATTATATTTTCATTATTGCTATTTGGAGTGATTTCTAGGTGATTACTTGCTTTGCATGGTAAGTGGGAAGGCCAGCCATCAACTCTTAATCGTAGCGAATATGTATTGCCTTCAGCGTTAATTGCTCCGGGATACAACTTCAGATCTGCCATATTTATCTCCTAAATCTGGCGCCAATTCCTACTATAGTTTGAAGTAGACTTTTACCTGCTTCAGACCCAAGTGTGAGAGCTCCAAATCCGAATAGAAAACCAATAATTTGGATGTGAGAATCTGATTTAATAAAAATAAAATTAATTGCAAAAGCCTCGGTAATTGCAAGAAATGCCGAAAAGGAACGAAGTTGCCTGTGATAGCGGAATTCAGCCGACTTCAGCGCATTTGCGAGTTCACGTTCGGCTCGGATTACTCCAGGTAGGAAAGATTCGATAAACTGAACCCTCCATACATAAAATAGAGCAGGGCTTACATCTTGTCCTTCAGTATTTAAGATATTAATCCAGTTCCGTAAGGTATTTTTTAAGATTTGATCCTTATGGTCGTCTAAGTTGGTTAGAACTGCATCTAATATATTTTGTGCATCATTAGGATTGCGTATATTCAAACGAATCAGTTCATCTAATGCCGTAGCTGTCTGTTGGACTCCCAAGGGTGCCATTAATTTGGATATATCCGAAACATTGCGAATATCGGCATCTGACACCTCTGTAATTGGGCTGTCTCCAACTGAGCGTAATAAAAAGCTCTGAATTAGCCGCACTTGCTTGCCAGATTTCTTATAATGATCACGAATTCTTTTAGGGAAAGTTGTCGGTATTCCAACCACAAATCCTTTAAGAATATCTGATGCAGAGCGTTTCAGTTCTTCTTTATCGTCTAATCCGTTTTCTGTGCCATACACTATATAGTTTAATGCTTCCCAATATCTTCTGGTTCTGGATCCAAATAGCTTCCACAACTCGATGATGCCTTGATGAAATGGAATAAATGTCACTGTCAGTTCAATTACACTGTATATTTCGTTGAAGTTTATTGCCATGACAACCTCTATTGAATAAATTCAATTAATTGTATATTTAAGATTGTGCTCGTCATTATTCAAACTCATTGTAATTTGGTTTTTGATGCTTGCCAAAGACAGCATGTTAGCACTCCCGTGTCATTTTTTTATTGAGTCGGAATTTATTGGGTAAGTATTCCCGTTAAGTTTTATAGGGTTTTCATCATCGTTATACTATATATGTGTTAATTTAGTGATTTGAATTTATGTGGCGTTAAACCTATTTAGTTAGGTTAAGGGTTAAGATTATTATCGTAGAAATGTTTATTTGGTATAAGATTGAATAAATAATTTGAATTATAGTCCATGGCGATCATTAACTTACGAGTTAATATTTATATGTTGCTATTTCTTATCTTTTGAATTTTCTTCTGGAATAGTTGCGACACTGATTTGTAGTATGGCCGCGTCTGTGGAATTTAGTTTTGCTTCTAAATATTTCAGTTCTTTTTCAATATCTTTAATTTTTGACTCATCGCGATTTGATGCCTTTCTTTCGTTATCTAAGGTTTCGCGTAGTGTGCTAATTTTATTTTCCAATGCCTTCTTCTGGTTTAACAGGTTTTCTATTGCTTTATTGGAGGTCTCTAGCTTTATCTGATTTTTTCCAGCTTTATCCAAAAGTGAACTGAGTCCATCGTAAAATGAGCACTTATTGTGATAATTCATTGCGTCGAAACGTATTTCTCCGAGTCCTATTGCTTGGGATGCGTTTTTATAACTTGTTAGTTTATCGTTCAAAAAATTTTGTCGGTTAGTATTGATTTCCATTAGTATTGCTGGTGTAACAACATTTTGAAAAACCTCTTCATTCATTATGGCCTGACTGCCGGTCAGGAAACTAGCAGAACCCGCAAGAGCTTGTGCCGCGCCGACGCCAGACATACTACCAGCAATACCTGCGCCAGTTGCCATGACTTGAAATATGGTATTCATTGCGGTTCTATTACCGTATATATGTGATTTGTGTATTTCACAAATTTCATCTGATCTACTTATTAAATAAGTAAGACATCCCAATGAATAGGCATTAATGCTTGCGAGTTGTGCTTCGCTAATTTTTAACTTTTCAATAGCCAAATCGAGTTCGGATTTTTTGTTTTCGGCTGTTTCTTTCCATTCATTGGCTAAAATCCTACTTTCGTTAGCTATAGGCACTAGACTTATCTGTTTTTTAGCCTGTTTTTCAACACTTAAAGCTTCTTTCTCATGCTCTTGTGCAATTTTGTTTGATTTCTCTAAATCTTTCTTTAATGTTTCAATTATTTTTTTATCTTCTATAATATTTTCTTTGTATTTCAATGCGTTTTCATTAGGATTTTTATTTTCGCATTGCTCAAAATATAATCTATCTGCATTTGTATTTTTATTGTTTGAGTCGTTTATAGAAATTGTCTGATATTCACATTCATCTTTAACAATAAAGCTACCAAAATTTTTTGTTGACGTGTCTTCGCTTAAAGTGCTTAACCAATGTTTGCCATCTGGCGCACTATAGTTTTTACATTCCGGACTGCGAAATAGCGGTGCTACTCTCGCATGAGATGCTGCTGGATCAAATATGTGTTTATCAATAAAAGCGCACCCATTTGTTATGAATATAAGGCTAAATAGGAATATTTTTATTTTCATTTTATTGGCCTGGGATATTTTCAGTAATAATCTGTTTTTTTTTAGATATTGTCTACGGTGTATTTGTACTAGTACAAATGTACTGCGCGACATTAAAGCTAACCAACATTTACAATCGGATGAAATTACATTTGGACGGCTCTATCCATGAATATTCTCCTGATCGACGACCATTTCTGCGCCCGCGAGGGTGTGGCTTGTTTGTTGAAACAAATCATTCCGGAATTACAGGTGTTTGAAGCGGAGAGCTTCGACGAGGGGTTGACCTTGGCTCAGCAAACGCCGTTGAATCTGGTTATGTTGGATGTGCAGTTGCCCGGCAAGGATGGGTTGGCGGGGCTGGTGGAATTGAAGGCGGCATTTCCGGATTTGTGCGTGGTGATGTTTTCCGGGCTGGACGATAGGGAGTTGGTATTTAAGGCGCTAAGGGCGGGAGCTATGGGATTTATCGTCAAAACTGTATCTCGGCAGGCGTTTGTCGATGCGTTGCGGGACGTGTTGGCCGGGAAGGTTTATTTGCCGGCATCCGCGGTGGGCCCGCAACGAACTGTCGATTCATATGCCGGCCATGTTACAGAAATACCTAAGGTATCCGATTCGGCCAGTTTAGGCCTGACAGCGCGCGAGTTCGAAGTGCTGACTTGGTTAGCACAGGGGATAGGCAATAAGCAGATTGCTCGGCAGTTGGGTATAGAAGAACAAACGGTGCGCAATCATCTGCGGCCGATTTACCAAAAATTCGGTGTCGCTAAACGTACCGAGTTGTTGGTGAAGATTTTTGAGCGGGGGATTGTGTTTGGGAAGCCGGGGGTGGGGAATTGACGGCTTTGAAGTTGAGGGGATTTATATAGAATCTCCCCTAGCCCCTCTTTTTCTAAGAGGGGAATTAATAGCGCCAAAGCTTAACTTAACGCCAATGGTTAATAAACGGATTTTCTTTGTTGACTATCCTTCACACGGATTTGGTTATCTGCAACGTTTTAACCATGGTTTCCCTCAGGGCTTTGGCGCCGGCAGGTTTGCGCAGAATGGCGGTGTGTGCCGGCAACAGGGCTTTTTCGTGGTCCGAGATGGCGCGGGCGGAGAGGATCATGGCCGGTACCGGCCCACAAGCGCTGTGGACTGCGGCGATAATGTCGTGGGCGGTTTCGCGGTTGCCCAGGTAAAAGTCGGTGATCAATAAATCCGGATCTCTATCGTTTTCGGCTAGTAGTGCTGCGGTTTCCGTGAGCGATGCTGCTTCCTGTACCAGGCAGCCCCAAGCTCTGAGTTGCTTGGCGATGGCTTGCAATACCTCGGCGTCGTCGTCCACCACCATCACAAAGTAGCCGGAGAAGTCGCCGTTTTGATCTAATCCGATGTATATAGCCAGCATCGGCTCGGCAACCGGTAGTTGGATTTTAAAGTCGCAGCCAAAACGCGAACCGCATACCAAGCTCAGACTGTGTTCGGGTAAACATTTAACGGCTGCGGCCACGTAAGCCAAGCCTATGCCCAAGCCCGGTACTATGTTGTCGTTCTGGCGACGCTGGTTACGAACAAATTCCTTGAATACCTCTTCGCGCATTTCCTCGGCGATCCCGGGGCCGCTGTCACAGATATGTAGCGTCAGACGGTGCTTACCGGTTTTTACAGCAGAGACCAATATCCAGCCACTCTCGGTATATTTGATGGCGTTATCCAGCAAATTGCCGAGAATTTGCCGCAGGATGTTGCTGTCGCTGCATAGGTTGTAAGGCTCCTGGCGGCGTAAAACTACTTTAAGCCGGATGCCGCGCTTGGCGGCTTGCGGGGCATATTGATTTTCCAGGCTGGTCAGCAGCGTATTGAGATCGATATTGGCCGGTTGCGGAATTTGCCGGCCGGTTTCCAGGTTGGCGATGTCCAATACATGGTTAAAGGCGGCGTTCAATTAGTCTATCACCAGGCCCATGCGGTTGAGCATAAATGCCGCGTTATTACCGGCCGGCTTTGTTTGCGCGGCGTCCAATACGGCGGCGTAGCAGGCCAACGCTTGAAGTGGTTGGCGCAGATTGTGGCCCATTTGCTGTAAAAAGCGGGTTTTGTCTTCCGCATTGACCTGGGCTTTGCGTTTTTCGCGGAAGGATTTGCGGGCGTAAGCTTCCAATTGACAACGAGTGCAGACGCCGAAGATATTGACGATGCAAAGGTTCAGAATAGACGGGATCAAGTCAATCATAGTCAGCCCAAGCCAATAGCCGGCCAGCGGCATGGTCAGCGCAGTACTCCAGCCAAAACTCATTGTCGCCCGCAACGACATGAACATTTGCCCGTAACTGAAAAAATACATGGGCAATAGGGCCGGCCAGGTTTCAGCGTAGTAGCGGGGATTACCGTCGTACAGCAAGATGGCGATTAAATTGGCTGCGGACAGTCCGGCGCTGAGTTTGGCGATGGTGTTGATTTTTGCCGCTGCTTCTACGCAGACATTTAGGTATCTGAATAAGCCCAAAAGTACCAGGACTATGGGAAGTCTTAAGATGGCTTCTGCGGTTGAGGTATTACCTGTATGCAGATCCAGCAGGATATAGACCAGGAATGCGACGGCTCCCAAGCCTAACGCCCATTTGAGGGGGCTTAGTAATACTAGGTAACGTTCTCTTCCCAAAACTGCCGTTCGCTATCTTCATTGAACTGCGGGATGGCAAACAGTTTGGTGAGGCTGAGCGATAGTTTGGTATCGAGAAAAAGTCCGAGCGGACGGTGGGTGGGGGCGCGAAAAAAAGCCTTGCCGGCAAGATGTTCGATGAATGGATTTGGTACGCGCATGCCGCCGGTCTTGGTCGCAACCATCGTACTCGATGCGGCGCAAAGAGCGCATCAGTTTTTCCGATAGCCAAGTTATTGTTGTTTTTGTAGCTGGGCTTTATTTTCTCTATTCCGGTAGGCCTAAGCAAGAAAAGTTAGCTAACGCACCAACAAATTCTATTGGCCTTAAACACTTTGCCGCCAGCGTTGATAAAGTAGGCGTAAAATCAGCGCACATTGCAGCGCGGCAAAAGCTAACGCCGAGAATGCGGAATCCGCCCATAGTGGAAAGAATAACGCTGAAACGCTGGTCATGCCGACTGCGCCGAACAGGCCGGGGAGAATGCCGTACAGCAGCGCTGCGGACAGTAAACTCAGGCTAAACGCGCGTTGCGGATTTTTGCCGTAGCAAAAAAACAGGTAAACGGCGCAATCGCGTAGTACTAATAGTGCGACAGCCAGTGGGTAGGCATGCAGGGAGATGTCCAGCCAGGCAAAGCGTTGCTCTTGGAAGCTCAGAAATATCGCAAACGGCAGGCTTAGCGCAAAACTCAATGCGCTCAAGGGTAGTTCCTCACCCACTCGGCGCCAGTTGCCTTGTTGCCAATAATCCAGTAAACGTTTGATGCGCATCGGCTCGTGCCGTTCGACGATGACGCCAATGTAAGTTAAAGCGCTGCAAACGGCTAAAGCAGCCAGGGAAAAGGAATAGTGGGTATTGGGAATAAAGCCGCCCAAATAGACAATCAAAAACAGCGTAAAACCCAGCCAGGCCCAGGGTAAATTTCGCAAACTCAAGTCTTGCGCCAGCAAGCGATAATTGCCCATGACGCACCAGAATAAGGCGAAAAGCAGGCTTATTTGGTGCAAAGTCTGTGGGTTAACGGTCAGGTTATACCAGGTGTTGCTTTGAAAATGACCGGGCAAATAATTTGCCGTTTCGGTTAAATCAGTCAAAGACGGCATGAAAACGAGGAAGCCCACCAATACCAAAATGAGTATCGAACCGGTTTTTAGCTGGCCGCGTTGCACTGCCAGCAAACCGAGTAAAAGACCGGCGCTTTGTACCAGTAACGCGGTGCCGATGGCGTAAAAAAACAGCAAGGGTAGGGCGGCCGGATTGTCGGTCGCCAGCGCATGGACTAGCAAGCAGATACCAGCGCAGTACCAAACCATACTGGTGCTGCCCAGCAGTTTACCCCAGGTCATTTCCCACGGCCCGAGAGCTGACAGGCGTTGCGTATCCCAGGTCCGGTCGCGGTATTCTTCGACGATGCTGTCCAGGCTTTGCCGGGTGCCCCATAGCAGCGTGATCAGCATGAATAGCGTCAGCGCGGCTTGCGCCGTTATGTTGCCCAGCCGGTAGTCGTCCAAAAAATAGCTTAAGGTAAACACCGTGCCCAGCACGATTGGCGCACCTACCATCCGAGCTGGCGAGCATTCCAAAATCAGCTGGCGTTCAAATTCGGGATTCAGATTCATGAGCTGTGGCGGATAGTTTGTAGGTAAGCGTCTTGCAGATTGCTGGCGACCGGGGCGAATTCGCAGACCGGTAAATCCAAAGCGATGAGGGCTTTCAATACTTGGTGTTGTTGAGCCGCGTCGCCGTTCAGCTGCAATACGGCTTGTTGTTTATCGTCGCTGTTCAACACCTTAACATCGGGTAGCGATTGCAGGCGTTGCAGCAGGTTTTCTACTGGATGTGCCAGCAGTAATTTAAAGGGTTTTAGCAAGGACGGCGCTTTCACCGCAACTTGTTCGACGATTTTGCCGTGACGCAGCACCAGCATATCGGTGCAATAGGCTTCCAGTTCGGCGAGGATATGCGAGGACACCAGCAGTGTCATGCCTTGGGCTTGCAGGTCTAAAAATAGCTCGGCCAGTTCATGGCGAGCTTCCGGGTCCAAGCCGGATGCCGGTTCGTCCAGCAACACCACCGGCGGTTTGTGGATGATGGCTTGGGCGATGGCTACCCGTTGACGTAGGCCGCGCGATAGCTCGGCTGGGCTGTTTTCCAATCTATCTTGAATATGTAAACGCCGGCTGACAGCTTCGATGGCGGCGGGGCAATCAGTTGCAAAAATGCCCTGGGCGCGGGCCACGAAATGCAGGCATTGCCGCACCGTCAAGCGTTGATAAAGCCCAAAAAAATCCGATAAGTAGCCGATGATGCGATGGCACTCGCGCGGTTGTTCCAATACGTCGATGCCGGCGATGTTGATCGCACCGCTGACCGGTTGATCCAGCGCCGCCATGCAGCGCAGCAGCGTGGTTTTGCCGGCGCCGTTGGGGCCGACCAGCGCGGTGATGCTGCCGGCAGCGATGTCGAACGACACATTGTCCAATGCGCGCAGGCCAGGGTATTCGAAAATCAGCTTATCGACGGAGACCATGTTTAGTTTTGATGAAGGCTTGGGTAAAAAATGATGCGGGTTCGATGATACCGCTTTTTCGTTTGCCGGACGCCGATTATCGGCTTAGGCTGCTTGGGTATGAATTTTGCTGCATTTCTGGGGTGAGTTTGGCTGATAAACTCCGAGTACGCCCGAAATTAAGGCCTACACCAATCCCGCTTGACCATGCGGCGGGGCGCGAAACTGTGTATTATTACTCGCAATAACGGTGCTTTATCAGGCGAATGAGTAACGACTCAATCGCGATACAGATGAGTGCACGCAAAGACTGGTTATTTTTAAACATCAAGTAGGAGAAATGAATGCATAACGTCACGTTGATTAAAGGTGATGGTATTGGCCCTTCGATCATGGACGCCGCCGTGGCGGTGATCAACGCTTCGGGTGCGAAAATTCATTGGCATGAGGCGGACGCCGGCATGTCGGCTTATGAAAGAACCGGCACGCCGCTGCCGGATGCGACGATGGAATCTATCGCCCAGACTCGGGTGGCGTTTAAAGGACCATTGACCACGATGGTGGGCGAGGGGTTTAGAAGCATCAACGTGGAACTGCGTAAACAATACGATCTCTACGCCAACGTACGGCCGGCGAAAAGCTGGAAAGGCGTAAAAACCCGTTACGACGACGTCGATATTGTCATCGTGCGTGAGAACACCGAAGGCCTCTATGTCGGTTTGGAACATTATCTAACCCCGGCTAAAGACATTGCCGAAAGCTTGGCCGTGGTCACCAAGGCCGGTTCCGAACGTATCGTGGAATACGCCTTTAAGTATGCTATCGATAACAATCGTAAGAAAGTGACGGTCTGCCACAAAGCCAATATTTTGAAATACACCCAGGGCTTGTTCCTCAGAGCGGCACGGGAAGTGGCGGCCAAATATCCGGGCATCGAATTCGACGAAAAAATCGTCGATGCCGCTTGCATGCATATGGTGATGAAGCCGGAACAGTTTGACGTGGTTGTTACCACCAATATGTTTGGTGACATTTTGTCGGATTTGACTGCGGGTTTGGTAGGCGGCTTGGGCTTGATCCCTGGTGCGAACATAGGTGCGGACGCCGCGCTGTTCGAAGCGGTACATGGCAGTGCGCCGGACATAGTCGGCAAAAATATTGCCAACCCTACAGCGGTGATGATGGGTGGCGTGATGATGCTGAACCATTTGGGCGAACACGACGCGGCTACCCGAATGCTGAACGCGATTGAAAAAGTCGTGAACGGCGGTGTCTATGTCACCCCGGATTTGAACCCGGACACCAAATACGGCACCCAGGAAATGGGTCAAGCCATCGTCGATGCGATGGAGTGATTAACCAGCGGCGGAGGCGGTTATGAGTGCGCAACCTAAATTCGATAAGCCTTGGATGTCTGTTGAGGATTATCTGGCAGCGGAATTGCTCAGCGACATAAAGCATGAGTATGACGCCGGCGAGCTGGTGGCCATGTCGAGTGCCAGCAAGAATCATGAGCGCATCAAGATGAGTTTGGCTCGACTGTTGGGTAATCATTTACAAGGCAAGCCTTGTGAACCCTTCAGTTCCGATGTCAAAGTTAAGATCGGCCAGTATCTGTTCTACCCCGATGCGATGGTGGTTTGCGAAGATACCTCGACCCACGACTATTATGCCGAAGCGCCAGTCTTGATCGTCGAAGTGCTGTCCAAATCCACTCGCCGCCGCGACGAAACCATCAAGCGCCGCTTGTACCAAACCATTCCCAGCTTGCTGGAATATGTGCTGATCGAGCAGGACATCGTCGATTTCGAGGTCTGCCGGCGTAGCGAAGGCTGGGTCTCCAATCATTACTTTCTCGGTGATCAAGCCCGCTTCGAGTCAGTGGATTTAACGCTGGATGTTGCCGAGATTTATCAGCGGGTTGATAACGACGACATGCGTACTTTTATCGCCGAACAGGCCGCCGCAGACCAAGCGTCCCAAGTCCAATAATTTTTACCGGAAATCATCATGCTAGAACAATACCGAAAACATGTCGCCGAACGCGCTGCCGAAGGCATCGTTCCCAAACCACTGGACGCCGAACAAGTCGCCGCGCTGGTTGAATTATTGAAACAGCTGCCTGCCGGCGAAGAAGCGTTTCTGCTGGATTTGTTGGAAAACCGCATACCAGCCGGCGTCGACGAAGCGGCGTATGTCAAAGCCGGTTTTTTGACCGCCATTGCTAAAGGTGAGGCGACATCGCCACTATTAACAGCTGAAAAAGCCACCGAATTGCTCGGCACGATGCTGGGTGGTTACAACGTCGCACCGTTGATCGAATTGCTGGACAACGCCACGTTGGCGCCGATTGCCGCGAAAGCGCTGTCGCAAATCTTGCTGATCTTCGACGCCTTCCACGATGTGCAGGAAAAAGCCGAAGCCGGCAACGCTTACGCCAAACAGGTACTGCAATCCTGGGCTGATGCCGAATGGTTTACCGCCAAGCCGGAAGTGCCGGAAAAACTCACCGTGACAGTGTTCAAAGTCACCGGTGAAACCAATACCGACGATTTGTCACCGGCACCGGATGCCTGGTCCAGACCGGATATTCCATTGCACGCCAAGGCGATGCTGAAGATGCCGCGCGACGGCATCACCAATGCAGAGCAACAAATCACCGAACTGAAAGCCAAGGGCTTCCCGGTGGCCTATGTCGGCGACGTGGTCGGCACCGGCTCGTCGCGCAAATCCGCTACCAACTCGGTGTTGTGGTTCATGGGCGACGATATTCCGTATATCCCCAACAAGCGCGGCGGCGGTGTTTGTATCGGCGGTAAGATCGCGCCGATTTTCTTCAATACCATGGAAGATTCCGGCGCACTGCCGATCGAATGCGACGTCACTGGCATGGCGATGGGCGACGTGATCGATATTTATCCTTATCAAGGTATCGTCAAACGGCATGATACGGACGAAGTCGTCTGCGAGTTTGCTTTGAAAACCGAAGTGATCTTCGACGAAGTCCGCGCCGGTGGCCGGATTCCGTTGATCATTGGTCGCGGCTTGACCGACCGTGCCCGGCAATTCTTGGGCTTGCCTGCCTCCACGGTATTTCGCCGCTTGTGCGAAGCCGCCGACACCGGCAAAGGTTTTACCCTGGCGCAAAAAATCGTCGGCAAGGCTTGCGGCGTGGCCGGCGTGCGGCCGGGTAGTTATTGCGAGCCTAAAATGACCACGGTCGGTTCGCAAGACACTACCGGCCCGATGACCAGAGACGAGTTGAAAGACTTGGCTTGCCTGGGCTTCTCAGCCGACTTGGTGATGCAATCGTTCTGCCACACTGCCGCTTATCCGAAACCGGTGGACGTGCAGATGCAGCATACATTGCCGGACTTCATCATGACCCGCGGTGGGGTATCTCTACGTCCCGGCGACGGCGTGATTCACTCTTGGTTGAACCGCATGTTGTTGCCGGATACCGTCGGCACCGGCGGAGACTCGCACACCCGTTTTCCCATCGGTATTTCCTTCCCGGCCGGTTCCGGCCTGGTGGCCTTCGCTGCGGCGACCGGCGTTATGCCCTTGGATATGCCGGAATCGGTATTGGTGCGCTTCAAGGGCCAGATGCAACCTGGCATTACGTTGCGCGATTTAGTCAACGCTATTCCTTATGCGGCATTGAAAAGCGGCTCATTGACCGTCGCCAAGCAAGGTAAGAAGAACGTGTTTTCCGGCCGGATTTTGGAAATCGAAGGTTTGCCGGATTTGAAAGTCGAGCAAGCGTTCGAATTATCCGACGCCTCGGCCGAGCGATCCGCAGGCGGCTGCACGATCAAGCTCAACGAAGCGCCGATTCGCGAGTATTTGAATTCCAACATCACCTTGCTGAAATGGATGATCGCCGAAGGTTACGGCGATGCCAGAACCATTCAGCGCCGCATCAAAGCGATGCACGATTGGTTAGCCAATCCGGTATTGATGGAAGCGGATAAAGACGCGGAATATGCGGAAATCATTGAAATTGACCTAAATGAAATCACCGAGCCATTGTTAGCTTGCCCAAACGACCCGGATGACATCAAGCCTTTGTCGGAAGTGGCGGGCACCAAGATCGACGAGGTGTTCATCGGTTCCTGCATGACCAACATCGGCCACTTCCGCGCCGCCGGCAAGTTGCTGGAAAAAGCCGGGGCCTTGCCGACACGTTTGTGGGTAGCACCGCCGACCAAAATGGATCAAAACCAGTTGGTGGAAGAAGGCTATTACGGCACCTTCGGCAAGGTCGGAGCACGCACCGAAATGCCCGGCTGCTCCTTGTGCATGGGCAACCAGGCGCGAGTGGCGGAAGGTTCGACCGTGGTATCGACATCGACCCGCAACTTCCCCAACCGTTTGGGCAATGGTGCGAACGTCTATTTGTCCTCAGCGGAATTGGCAGCGGTGTGCTCGCTATTGGGCAAGATTCCGACGGTTGCTGAGTATATGCAATATGCCGCCAGCATCGAACAAACCAGCGCGGATACCTATCGTTATCTTAACTTCGATCAAATTGATAGTTATCAGGATAAGGCCAAGGAAGTCGCTTAGCCCGGCGGATTTTAGGCATCGTGCCGTAGCAGGCGCGGTAACCCGGTTTTAGCTGGGCTACCGCGTCGCACCCAGTGGGAAAATATTTACGTCTTCCACTTGCAAAAAAAATTACAGGCTATCAATAATCTCCAGGCAGCGCTGAAAAGCACTACGGACGATGAAAAAGGTCATTGCAAGCGGGTAGGATAGATAGTGCTCAGGTAGTGCCAGACAAATCAGCACCAATACCGCAACGGCGCAGGAATCGAAGCGGGCCAAATATTTTTGCATATAGCGCAAGGATTCTTGGGATTCCCAATCAAACTGCGGACTTTTGTTGATTAAAGCCAGTAGCATCCAACTGCTAAGCAAAGCAAAATAAACTGGAAACACGCTGAATTGCGGTGAGCCGTCGCTGAATTGCGGGCTCCAGTAACCGTACCAAGTCCATAAGCCTGTGGAGGCAAAACCATCGTGCCATATTTTGCTGGGTACTAATTTCAAACAACCACTCAATAGAAAAAGCACCGCAAGGCACGCTCCCGCACCCCATACGGCCTCTATATTCAGTAAGGGTAAAAATGCATTTTGGGTTAAGGTTAGGGGAGTTAAGATTAGACAGCAGACGATGAAAATAGGCATGGTAGTAACAATGGCTTTTTTAAGTTTTACACAGTCTGCCATAAGCTCGACGGATTTGAGCAATCGATATAAGCGGCTTACCTGGCTCGAAATTTCCTGAGCTTCTGATGCGGGCTCAAACTGGAGTCACGATATTTGCAAGCGCCTGTCCTTACGTTGCGACCTTTTTGATTGTGACGTGCTTTTGCACCGAGCGTCAATCACACAATAATTGGGTTATTTCAGTTATTGCATATTCTCGCTTGCTATCCCTGGCTAAAGATTCACTCAATTTTCAATTGATTAAATGCATCTGCAAAGCGGAACGGAGTTGGGTGATCCTTTGTTCGGCCTGATCACCCGCATACGGCAGGCTGGCGAACTTTCCCCATACCGGCGCCGGCCAGGCTTTATCGGTTTGATAGCGCACCACATGGTGCAGATGCAATTGCGGGACGAGATTGCCGATTGCGGCAATATTGAGTTTGTCGGGGCGATAAATACTCGCCAGTGCCTCGGCAAGCAGACAGGACTCGCTTTGCAGAGCCTGTCTATCCGCCTGTCCAAGCTGATAAATTTCTCTGATATTGTGGCGCCTGGGCACCAGGATGAACCACGGGTATTGGCTATCGTTCATCATTAACAATTCCGATAGCGCAAAGCTTCCTACGTTAAAACAATCTTGCGCCAGTTGTTGATGAAGTACGAAATCGGGCATGGTTATCTCAAATGACGAATAAAATATTTAGCTGACTGTGGTTCTGTAAAAGCCGATGTGCCAAAACCATCAGGGACGACGCAACAACTGCTCGCACAATGCCGGTAACGGTGGCGGTGGTAGCGGCACGCTTTTCGACGGTGCTTTGGCTTCCGCGGAAAACCACCAGGCCAAACTGGCGTCGCAACCGTCACCGGCAGGCAATGGCTCTTGCGAGTCGCAATGCGGGCTGTGCGCGGGGCATTTCAAGCGCACATGAAAATGATCGTCATGTTTCCACCATGGGCGAATCTTGCGCAACCATTCGCCGGCTCCGGGACTTTTAGTGGTGCACAATTCTTGTTTGATGCTGGGGTTTACAAAAATCCTGTCGACCTCCGGTTGGCGTGCGGCGGCTTCCAGTACCTTTGCCAGGTCCGGCGACCAATGCCGGTAATCCATACTATCGTTTTGCATATTCACGACTGACGGTGCGCTCCAAGTTTCGCGTTCGTTGGCCGTCAATTGCCGGTTACTGGCTGGTTCGGATAACAAAAACCATATATCCACATCCAAGCCCGACTGATGGCTGCGATGTCCGCTCAAGGTCGGGCCGCCGCGCGGTTGGCCCAAATCGCCGATCAACAACGAGCCCAATTTATGCTCGGCGCTGAACTGGCCCAGATGCTGGATAAAGCCGATTAAGTTAGGATGCCCATAATAGCGGTGGCGCGATAAGCGCATGACTTGATAGCCTTGGCCGTCCAGGGGGAGGGTGGCCGCGCCGCTGATGCAGCCGCTGGTGTAAGTGCCGATGCTTTCGCTGGGTTCCTGGGTCGGTGTGGTGATTTTGGCCCAGTCTTGAGCGGTCGAGCCGGCCGTAGCGTCGATGTTAACGCCCAACGCGGCAACGCTTACTAAAATGGATGAAATGCTAGCTAGGCGCATGGTCAATTGGCAAGGAAATGGAATAACGGGCCGCGATTATACCGTTGGCTTGCCGATAGCGGCTATCGCATCGGTCACTCGCCGCCCCAAACTCATGCTGGGGATTTCCAGCCAATGATAAAACAACAAAGAAACCCCTTGTACGCAGCCGATAGTGATAAGCCAGCCGCCAAACCAAAGTGCCAGCCGATTTTCGGTAAACCCTTCCAAAAATTTTAAAACCAGCGGCGTTAGACAAATCAGAATCGCCATGTGGCTGAGATAGGCGCTGTAAGACACTTTGCCGATTTGCCGTAACATCGGTTGCGATAGCACCTGCTGTGCATCTTTAGAACCTAGCACGAACATCAAAATCAAGCCGGCTCCCAAACCGGAACCCAGCCAGACTGCGGTATCCCCAAATATGTCGGACGGCACAAAAGTGCCGCAGGTATAAAACGCTAAGCCGGTCAATAGCAACAAACGCCGTTGCCAGCGTCGGCCGGACAGGTAATGGGTCAGATCGGTGTAGTGTCTGGCAATGGTCATGCCCAATAGAAAATGCAGCAAGAAAATCGACACACCCAATAGGCTGGTCGCCAGCAAGCCAAAAAATACCAGCCAAGAACTGCCGCGTCCCGCCAGCAATAAGCCTACCGGCAGCAGCAAAGACAAGACCAATTCGATACTTAAAGTCCAAGCTTGCGGCAGTAGTACGATCAAGGCGGGCAATTTCAATAAAAAACTCTCACGCAGCATGTCGGCGGGCGTTAACGGAAATTTATGCCACATGCCGGTTATCCAGTCAGTTGCCGGCAGACTGGTCTTCAGTATCGCGCTGTCGAAGGTGTTCACAAACAGGCCGGCGCTGATCAGTAAAACCAACAAGTACGGCAACCAGATCCGAAACATCCGATTAATCAAAAAACGCGCCAAATGAAATTCGCTCAGATCGGGCATGTGTCCGGCGCGAAAATAGCGTAAAGACAGCACCACGCCACTGAGCACGAAAAACATCGATACTGCCGCCGAGCCGTCCCACCAAATGTGTAGCGGCGAGAAATCCAATAGTTGCTGGCAAAGTGGCGTTTCGCAGGGTAGGCCATAGGCGATGACGAAATGTTCGCTGATAACGGCCAAGGCCGCCAGGCCGCGAATGGTGTCCAGGTAACTGATATGTGTTTTAGGTGCCACAGGCGAATCTTATTTTGGAGTAGTCAGTGTCGGCTGGCATAGGTATAGCAGGCTTTGGCGATTCGGCTATCGAGCGCTGTTATATTTGCTGGGTTACGAAAGCAGACGCTGTTCAGATGCTGATCATCCGTCTTCAGACGTCATCCCCCGTCGGCAGGGATGAGGAAATGCCGTCAGAAAAACCAAGCAAAACCGCTGCTCAAGGCTTTAAACTAATTCCATTGCGATTTGCGCACGTTGAAATTGCGGCCCTTGATTTTGCCGGCCCGCAAGCAGGTCAAAGCCTTATCCGCACTGCCGCGTTTCACCGCTACATAGGCGTGTTTATCGAAGATGTCGATTTTGCCCACTTCGCCGCCGGCTATGCCGTTAGCGCCGGTGAGTGCGCCCAAAATATCGCCCGGCCGCATCTTGTCCTTGCGGCCGCCGTCTATCCATAGCGTGACCATCGGCGGCTCGAAGCGGTGTTCGCTGCTCAGTTTAAACGGCGCGATTTCGTCCCATTTCACGGAACCTGCCATATAGTCTTCGATGGCTTTCACGCGGTTTAACTCCGCTTCGCTGACTAAACTCAGTGCCAGGCCTTTCGCGCCGGCACGGCCGGTACGGCCAATTCGGTGCACGTACACTTCCGGGTCCCAAGGTAGTTCGTAATTGATCACCGCTTGCATGTCTTTGATGTCCAGGCCGCGCGCGGCAACATCGGTAGCGACCAGAATCGAACAGCTTTTATTGGCAAAACGCACCAACACTTGATCGCGGTCTTTTTGTTCCAAATCGCCATGCAAGGCCTGCACGGAAAAGCCGCAATTGGTCAATGTATCTGCCACGTCCTGGCATTCGCGCTTGGTATTGCAAAACACCACCGTCGATTCCGGGCGATGATAAGCCAGCAAATAACCGAGCGCATTCAGGCGTTTGGCTTTGTCTAGCTGATGAAAACGTTGTTCGATAGGGTTGTCCAGATGGCTGGTTTCGACGCTGACCGAGATCGGTTTGAATTGAAATTTCTGGCTCAAGGCGCGAATCGGCTCGGCGTAAGTCGCGGAGAATAGCAGCGTTTGCCGATGTGTCGGCGCGTAGGCAATTACGTCGGAGATGATGTCCGCAAAGCCCATGTCCAGCATGCGGTCGGCCTCGTCCAGCACCAATACTTTTAAATGATCCAGGCGCAAGCTGGCTTTTTGCAGATGTTCCTGCAATCGGCCCGGAGTACCCACCACCACATGCACGCCGTGTTCCAGCGAACTGCGCTGCGGCGCGAACGGTGTGCCGCCGCACAAGGCCAGCACTTTAATATTTTGCGTGAAGCGGGCTAATTGGCGGATTTCTTTGCAGACCTGATCGGCCAATTCGCGGGTAGGGCAAATCACCATGGCTTGCACTTTAAAGCTGCTCAAATCCAGCCGCGACAACAAGCCAATGCCAAACGCCGCCGTCTTGCCGCTGCCGGTCTTAGCTTGGGCGATCACATCCTTGCCTTCCAGAATATGCGGCAGACTTTCGGCCTGGATTGGTGTCAGGTGGGTGTAACCCAGCGATTCGATGTTTTCCAGCAGGGCGGGTTTTAATGGCAGGGACGAAAATTCGGGTGTATTCACAAAGGCTCTAATCGATATGATGCGGCGCGCTTGCCGACATGCGGGAGGCCATGATACCAGAGTTGCAGATTGGGTCCTTGCCGAATCAACGGGCTGCCAGCTTGCCATTCGCGGTCGATTTTTCACTTATCGGCCGATAAACAAAATTGTCCGCCGTTCAAACATTAAAAATATCGATCATTCGCTTGAAGCCGAAGGCAGACAAGCGCAATTAAAGCTTGGCTCCAAACGACGACCAAAAACACGATTGAGTTGGTGTCGCAAATGTGGGGGAGGCGAAGGTTGTTTGACTTGGAGATGAGAACCGTTCAACACCCGGTCACTCGAGCGGGAATTTCGAGAGGCGCTGGCGAAACAAATGACCGGTTTTTGTTGAACATTACATTGGCGTTTGGTGCATGTTTTAGCACAATCCCTTGACCTCATTTTTTGATACAGTAGATCATCAAGTGACGCCTGGAAAACCCTATGAGAACCACTGTAACCATAGACGATGCGTTGTACCAAAAGGCCCTGGAAATGGCTGATCCAGGTATGGATAAGACCGAAATTTTCCGGGAAGCGATGAAAACCTTCGTCCGAATCCAGGCCGCCAAACGCTTGGCTGCCTTGGGCGGAACCCTACCGGAGATGGCCGATATTCCCCGAGAACGCGGCCAAACCGAACCGTCTGCATGATATTGGTCGATACCTCGGTTTGGGTTGACCATTTCAAAAAGTGCAACGAAGACCTGGTGCGTTTGCTTGTTTCCGATTCGGCGTTGATTCACCCGCTGATCGTTGCCGAATTGGCTTGCGGTACGCCGCCCGCGCCGAGAACCCAAACCCTGAACAACCTGCGTCAGCTAAGGTATTGCAATCAAGCCGGTTTGCAGGAAGTGGAAGACTTTATCGAACGTGAAGCACTATATGGCTTGGGTTGCGGACTAATCGATTTGCAGTTGCTAGCCTCGGTTTTGATTACGCCCGGCGCCAAGCTGTGGACGTTGGACAAGCGGTTGGCGAAACTTGCCGAGCGGTTTGGGGTGGATTGCTGGTCGTAAATTGATTATTGCGCGTTCCGTTGCCTAAGCGCACGCTACGGGATGCTTGGTATTAGAGAATGCTTCCAAACCAAATGTAGGCTGGGTTGAATACAATGAAACCCAGCTTTGGTGCTGTCCTGGAGCGTCTAGGGCGGCGTTCCCACAAGGAGCGTGGGAACGATGAAAAATCCTCAATACATTATTTGCCTTCAAGGCGCGAGATAACCGGTAGGGCGACAATAGGCGAAGCCGTATTGCGCCGAATGAAACGGTTTCACATCCGGCGTATTACGCTATCGCTAATACACCCTACGCGGGCTAATCACCAGGTTCAGTTTTGTAAATTGGATTCAAAACTTGCGGCAATTCGGGATGTCTAGCCATTATATCTTCGCTTTGCAAATGATCTCTATGAGGGGATTGAACATGAGCATAAGCATGGCCCCGTAAATTACCGGCTTCAGCTTTGTGCGTGGCCGTACGATTTATTACTTCAGTCTTTCCAATTGCCTTAGTTGCCCACCCTTCTACAGAACCGCCTTGGATACTGTCGCCTACTTCAAGCATTGATGTCTCGAAAACTACTTTTGATAAATCTTCCAGCGAAGACTCTATCTCTGCATATCCATTAATACCCAATTTAAACGGGAATACTTTAACTCCGAGGTGTTCATGCACATATGGTGTATATTGATAAAACTGTCGTGTGTTGAAAGAAATTCTTTTCCCTTCAATCGAAGCACAAATGTTTGACTTCTTTGCCATTAAAACAATCCCTTTTCGCCAGATGTTATTCGGAGGGTAGTAATTCGGTAAATTGTTTTCCGGGCAATAGTCTTAAACCTTCCATGACATTTTTCTGCGTGCATTTAAAATAATCGGCATAGTCGGATGTGTCGAAGCTAAAACCTAGTAATTCGTGCATTCTTTCAACCACAAATGCTATTTTCTCTGGATCAACAGAACGTTGTCGAAACGTAAATTTATCCGACTCAGTGTCAAACTCTTCTTCTGATATTGAATTTAAGAGATATGCAGTATGCAGTGCTTGAAAGTCAATCGTCCTTTTCTGCCACACGATTACCGACGATAGAATCGCAATGTCTTTCTGATGATCATCACATAACTGATTGAGGCCATCCCTCACGAATTGTGTCTGTGTTACTGCTACATGC
>Ga0123396_135950_pt1 | contig 24825 bp, 17 predicted proteins | sample T10HLNO3metaT_FD_89924 | JGI IMG/M metagenome (GOLD analysis project Ga0123396, IMG submission 89924) | Methane-oxidizing artificial microbial communities from Washington, USA to study methane cycling - T10-HLNO3 metaT (Metagenome... ...
ATTCGATATCGATGCCGATGGTCGTTTGGATCAAATAGCCGGTTTGAAAGCCGGCAGCGGTCTGCTGGCATTGGACAAAAACCACGATGGCCTGATCAACGACGGTTCGGAATTGTTCGGTCCGCGCAGCGGCAACGGCTTTGCAGACTTAGCGGCTTATGACGACGATAACAATCAGTTTATCGACTCCGGCGATGCCGTTTATAAACAACTGCGAATCTGGCAGCGGCATGATGACGGGTCGCAGCAATTATTGGCGCTGGGTGATAAAAATGTCGGGGCGATTTACTTAGGTCACTTGACGACGCCGTTTCAACTAAAAGACACCGCCAATCAAGCGTTGGGTGAAATTGCCAGTAGCGGTATCTATTTAACCGAACAAGGCCAAGCCGGCAGCGTGCAGCAGCTTAATTTCCTGGTTTGAAACAAAGATTTCCCATGATTTTCCTGCGACCGAGTCGGGGCATTTTTTTCCGGCTTGGCCGAACATGGAGACAGAAGCCTCTCATGCCTGCCCCATCATCTGTCTGAATTCGATAATTGAGCTAGACTTGCCCACATTGCAAAACAATATCGAAACGATCATGACACGCCATGCTTTATGGTTAGCCCGATCCTCAATTATTGCTGTTCCTGCGAATCTGGATTGATTCCCTTCGCGGCCTATAAGGCCCCCAAGCTGTGGGAATGTCCCTCGCTGTCGATATGAAGGCCGGTTGATAGTCAAACCGCATGCCGGAGTCGCAATCCAGGTATCCGGGATTGCTGATTAATAAAGATTGAACGACCCAAAGCACTGCTCATAAGACCCTATGAAAAATTATATTGTCGGATTTTTTGTATTAACTGGTCACGCCGGCGTCTTGCAGGCTGCATCTCAAGACGCACTTGAGCTGAATGTGGAAGACTTGCTGAATGTTGAAGTGACTTCAGTGTCCAAAAAAGCCCAAGCACTAAACGATTCCGCGGCCGCGATATTTGTCATTACCAACGATGACATCAAACGAACGGGCGCGACCAGTATTCCCGAGGCACTGCGCATGGCCCCAGGCCTTGACGTGGCGCGTATCGATTCGAACAAGTGGGCGGTCAGTTCCCGGGGCTTTAATGCGCGTTTCTCCAACAAGTTACTGGTATTGATCGATGGTCGCAATACTTATAGCCGCATGTTTTCCGGTACCTACTGGGAAAACCAGGATGTGATGATGGAGGATGTCGAGCGGATTGAGGTGATTAGAGGCCCTGGCGCGACGCTGTGGGGCGCTAACGCGGTAAACGGTGTAATCAACATCATCACCAAACACAGCTCGAAAACGCAGGGCGGTCTGGTGGCTGCAGGCGGCGGTACTGAGGAACAGGGGTTTGGCGCATTTCGCTACGGCGGCAAGTTGGGCGAGGATACGACGGGCCGGGTTTATGCCAAGGGGTTCAAACGCGATCAAAATACCAATGCCCAAGGCCATGGCGCCGGCGACGATTGGGACAAAGTACAGGGCGGGTTTCGCATAGATTCTCAGTTGTCGTCAGCAGACGAACTTAAATTTCAGGGCGATCTTTATCACAGTCATCTCAATCAAGTGTTGTCTAAGCCCAGTATTTTAGCGCCCTACAGTACAACTTTCCGTGATAAAGCCGAAGCTTACGGCGGCAATATCATGGGTCGCTGGCAGCACACGTTTTCCACCCAGTCCGACATGTCCCTACAGTTGTTTTACGACTATTATCGGCGCAATGAGGAATGGATGTCTGAAGGGCGGGATACATTTGACTTGGATTTTCAGCATCGCTTCGGCTTGTTTGATAGCCATGAATTGATTTGGGGGCTGGGTTACCAACTAACCTCGGATCGCCTTGAAAGTAGCACTATATTCAGCATGTCTCCTGCCCACCGGAAAAATCAGTTATTCAGCGCATTCGTCCAGGATGAAATGGAATTGATAGACCAAACGCTGTGGTTGACCTTGGGCAACAAATTTGAACATAACGATTTCACCGGCTTTGAAGGCCAGCCCACCGCCCGATTAATGTGGGCGCCGGCGCTGAATCATCGGCTTTGGGCCGGGGTATCCAGAGCAGTGCGCACGCCCTCGCGCGGCGAAGCCAATATGCGCTTGACGACAGCGGTTGTGCCGCCGTCATCGCCATTTTTTATACCGGTGGAACTGGCGCTGGAGGGTAACACAAGCTTGCGCAGCGAAGATGTGATTGCTTACGAAGTGGGTTACCGCACCACCATGATCAAATCCGTATCGGTGGATGTGACGGCGTTTTATAACGATTACGCGCACATGCGCGACGCTTCCCAAGGCGCCGTTTATTTCGATCCTATTCGCGGTGTGTTGGTCCAGCCTTTACCCTTTAGTAATAATTTAAAAGCCAAGACCTATGGTGTCGAAGTCTCGACTGTCTGGCAAATGCTGGACTGGTGGCGGTGGGACGCCAATTACAGCCTCCTTAAAACCGAAGTGCCGCAAACCGCAATGGCGGTGGTGGGCATTAGTCCGCAGCAGCGCATGAATTTACGCAGTGCGGTGAATATACGGCCGGATTTGGACTTTGATGTTTGGTTTCGCTACGTCGGCAACAATGCCGCAGCAACAGCTTCCGGCAACAGTTACATACCCGATTATGTGACGATGGACGCGCGCTTGGCCTGGCGCCCCGAACCTGATCTGGAAATATCATTGGTAGGCCAAAACTTATTAACTAATAGCCACTTGGAATATCAACAGGAAAACCTGGTACTGCCAACATTTATTGATAGGGGTATGTACGGCAAAATCAGTTGGAATTTCTGATGCCGCTGGCAGGTAGACTGTTTTGCATTTTTTCTATTTAGTTGGATTATTGTTGCGACGGATATGCAAAACGCAATAAAAATTTATCTGTTGGCATTAATGTTATTTAGTTCAAGCGCGTCTTGCGCGGCGCCGTTGGCGCTTGAGCAATATACGGTGTTGGCCGCATTGACGCTTAATTTTGCCCGTTTTACGCAATGGCCGGAGCAGGCGTTTGCCAATTCCGGAAATAACCTGCAGGTTTGTTTGGTAGGAGACAATGCATTACTGCAATCTTTTGATTCAATTAGCGGTAAAGCAGTTGGAGATAGAGTGATTAAAATAATTAATTCGGATAAGTTACGCAATTTAAATCAATGTCATATTCTGTTTTTAAGCGAATTATCCAATAGTGTTTTGTCGCAAGTTTTTTTAGATACCAGGCAGTTTCCGGTGTTGACGATAGGTGAAGAAGCCAATTTTATCGAATCGGGGGGCATGGTGGCTATGGTGAATACCGACGGAAAAATACAGTTACATATCAATCTTGCCACGGTCAAAAGCTCGGGGCTAACGATTAGTTCCAGCCTTCTGCGCTTAGCGAAAATTGTCGGCGATAATTAGGAGAGATAATCGCATGTTTAAATGGTTTAACAATGCGCCTATCAAGATCAAGCTAGTCTTTATTATGACTTTGATCGCTGTGTTGACGCTGTTTTCGGCAAGCACTGCGATTGTTGTAAATGAATATTATGCAAAAAAGAAAGATACCGAGCAGCAGCTGGTATTAATTGCCAATATTATTGCGTCGAATATTTCAGCGGCGCTGGTTTTTGAAGATACTGTCTCGGCTAATACTATGTTAAATAGTATGAAAACCCGGGACAGCATATTAAATGCCGAATTATATGATAAGCAAGGCAAGTTATTTGCCGACTATCACTCGCAAAAGCTGGGCGTTAGTCATTGGGATGCGGAAAAAGCTTCCGCGCTTTTAAACGATGCGCAATCCCTCCCTAGTTCAGAAGGCCTATATGGTTTTATCGGCGAAGTTTTTGCTTATTGGTATGAGCGCTTATTTCCTTATACCAATAATATTGTCGGTAAGGCTGGCGAAAAAAACGTATTCAAATACGATGACGACAACAATCTGCATTTTGTCCGTTCGATAGAACTGGATGGTGACGTCGTAGGGGTATTGCATTTGGTGGATGACCAAAGCGGTTTCTACGCCATATTAAAAGCGTTTTATTCGACTATGGGTTTGATCGTGGTGTTTACCATGGTCTTAATCGGTATGCTGACCACCAAATTGCAGCAAATATTTTTGGCGCCCCTACTCAAACTGATGGATGCCATGCAATCGGTGGGGCATGAGAAGAGTTTTTCGCATCGGATTAACAAGACCAGCAACGACGAATTCGGCGATTTAGCCGATGTGTACAATGCCATGCTAGCCGAAATCCAGTTCAGAGACGATCAACTAGCCATGCACCGAGATTCTTTGGAAAGGCAAGTTATCGAACGTACCCAGCAATTGGAAGAAAAAAATCAAGAGCTGAGTATCAGCATCGCCGAAGCGCTCTCCGCCAAAGAGCAAGCCGAACAAGCCAGTAAAGCCAAGTCGCAATTTTTGGCAACCATGAGCCATGAGATCAGAACGCCGATGAATGGCGTGTTGGGCATGACCGAGTTGTTGATGTCATCCGGTTTGGATGATCGGCAAACCAGATTTGCCGATACTGCCTACCGTTCCGCCAATTCGCTACTCAGCATCATCAATAATATTCTCGATTTTTCCAAAATCGAAGCCGGCAAATTGCAGTTGATCGTTCAGGAGTTCGATCTGCGCCGCTTATTGGAAGACACCGTGGAAATGATGGCTGAGCAAGCCCACCGTAAAGGCCTGGAACTGATATTGAATCTGCCGCACCAAATGCACGTTATTGTGCAGGGCGATGCGGAACGATTACGGCAGGTGCTGGTTAATCTGCTGAGCAATGCCATCAAGTTTACCGAAGAAGGCGATGTGCAGCTTAAGGTGAGTGTTCCGGAAAATACCGCACGCGATAAAGTCAGATTATTATTCGAAGTAATCGATACCGGCATAGGGGTTGCCGCTGAGCGTCAGGCGGAAATTTTCGACAGTTTCACGCAGTCCGACGGCAGCATTACCCGGCGTTATGGCGGGACCGGTTTAGGTTTGACCATTTCCAAGCAATTAGTCGAATTAATGGGCGGTAGTCTGGGGCTGGAAAGTAATATCGGTCGGGGTTCCCGGTTTTACTTTGACTTAGAATTGGGGTTGGGCATCCAGAGCGACATCGAACGTGCCGACACCAGTGCTTTGGAAGGTCTGCACATCCTGGTAGTGGATGACAATGCGATAAACCGCGACATACTTCACGATCAAGTTTCGCTATGGGGCGCCCATGTTACGACCGTCGATAGCGGCCCCAGGGCGCTGAAGCTATTGGTCGAGGCGGCTACTTTAAATAATCCGTTTCAAGTTGCTCTGCTGGATTGGCATTTGCCGGTAATGGACGGCTTGACGCTGGCCAAGGCCATTCAACGCGACCAGCGTATTCCCAAACTGCCTTTAATCATGCTCAGCTCCGAAAATGTCAGCATTAAAACCGGCCTGACCCACGAATACGGCATCAGCTTTTATTTGAACAAACCGGTTTTTCAACAACGTCTGCTGAATTGCTTGCTGGAAATCGCCACGTTCGCACCCGTGGAGCAAACGGCGCCATCCGCTGTTACACCGGAGCAAATTAAGTTATCCGGGCGCATTTTGGTGGCCGAGGATAACTTGGTTAATCAGGAAGTGGTCAAAAGCTTCTTAGAAAGCATGGGCTGCATCGCGGAGGTGGTTGCAGACGGTCAGGAAGCGTTGCAAGCCGCCTGCCGGCGCCGTTACGATTTAATTTTGATGGATTGTCATATGCCGGTTATGGATGGCTTTTCGGCAACAGTCAAAATTCGCGAGCATGAACAAGCCACGGCCTCGACCCGAATTCCGATTATCGCTTTAACCGCCGATGTACAAAAAGGCATACACGATCAGTGTGAAATGGTGGGTATGGACGGCTATTTAAGTAAACCGTTCAGCAAAGAACAACTGCGCCATCTATTGATAAATTGGCTGCCAAATGCTGCGGATAATGCACTGGAGTCGGCTCCGCTGGCATATCAAGACGCAGCGATGGCAGGCGAATTTCCGCCCGGACCGATTTGCCAGGCCGATCTGGCTCAGCTTCGGGATATTTACGATGCGAATGGGGTAAGTTTATTAAACAAGGCCATCGCACTCTATCTGCAAACCGCGCCGGAAACAGCCGAAAAACTTAGACAAGCCGCTAGCGATGGGCAGGCGGATTTGCTGGCCGATATGGCTCATGCCCTCAAATCGTCCAGCGCCAATCTGGGTGCCAGGGATTTGTCTAAAACCTGCCGATTGCTGGAAACTGCCGGCCGCCAAGCTGATCTTGCAGCAATCCCGGCACTGCTGGCGGAATTTGAGGCGCAATTGCCGGCGGCTTTGGCCGAGCTGCGTGTTATTGCCCATGCCAGCGTAGCGCAGCCCGATTTGCCGCAATCCGGCATGGATAAGCGAGTAGCCGACTTGGCGCTGGAAGCCAAGCGAATTTTACTGATAGACGACGATCCAAACTTCAGATTGATTACCGGCGAACAGTTAAAAGCCTCGGGTTTCGACGTCGTGGAGGCCGAGAGTGGCGAAGCGGCGCTGCTCTTGCTGGAAACGGCCATTCCGGATCTAGTCATAGTCGATGCGATTATGCCGGGCATCGACGGTTTTGAAACCTGCCGGCGCATGTCCGCCAACCCCGCCATGACCGACATTCCCATCATTATGTCTACCGGCTTGGAAGACATCGAATCGATAAATCGGGCATTTAAGGTCGGCGCTACCGACTTCATCATCAAACCCCTTAATCATGTGGTGTTGATTCATCACATTCGTTTTCTGCTGCGCTCCAGCCATGACACGGCGGAATTACGCAACAGTAAGCAGCAATTGTCTGCTGCGCAACGCATCGCCGGTTTGGGCTATTGGACTTGGGATCCGCGGCAGGATAAATTCGAAATATCGCCGTTTTTAGCGGAAATGTGCCAAATGCCGGCCGACTATTTTCTGGGAGAGCTCAGCAACTATTTGAATTTAATTGAGGCTGCGGACCGCAAAATAGTGCAGACCTTGATAGAGGCCGCTGCCCAGGGCGAACAGGTCGAGTATGTCGAGTACCGCTTGCGGCCGGATCTGGAAACGCCCATCAGTGTCCGCCAGGATACGGCCATGATTAGCAGCGGACAGCAGAGTTTTGTCACCGGGACGGTGCAGGATATTTCCAAGCAAAAGCAATCGGAAAAAATCATCCATCAGTTGGCGTATTTCGATGAGTTGACCGGCCTGGCCAGCCGTGTGCATTATCACAAGCGTATTCAACAGACCATCAAAGCCTCGGCGCGCGGCAAGCTGGAGTTTGCGTTTCTATTCCTGGATCTGGACGAATTTAAGTACGTCAACGACAGCTTTGGACATAACGTCGGCGATCAATTTCTGAAAGCGATCGCCCAACGTATCCAAAGCGTGGTACGTGAAGAAGACTTTGCTGCGCGATTGGGCGGAGACGAATTTTGTATCATCGCCAGCAGCATTACCGACGAATTTCAAGCCATGGAAATCGCGGAACGCTGTTTGCAGGAAATCAACCGACCTTTAATTTTGGATACCCACCATTTAAAGCCCCGCGTCAGTATCGGTATTGCTATTTATCCAAAAGATGGCGAGAACGAGCACGACTTGATGAAAGCCGCCGACACCGCCATGTACGCAGCGAAAAGCGCCGGCAAACAGCGCTACGCTTACTATCGGCCGGAGATGACGGGCCTGGCGATTAAGCGCATGCAAGACGAGCAAACCTTGCGCGACGCGCTGGAGCACCAGCAATTGCAATTGTATTATCAGCCCCAGGTAAGTATGTTGGATGGGCGAATGATAGGTCTCGAAGCCTTGGTGCGCTGGCGACATCCGTTGCGCGGTTTGTTGGGGCCCGGCGAGTTTATTCCTTTGGCTGAGGCTTTGGGTTTGATCGGTAAAATTAGCGACTGGGCTATTCAACAGGCTTGCGAACAATTAATTGCCTGGCAAAACCAAGGGCTGCCGTTATTCACCACGGCTGTCAACGTCTCGGCAAGCCATTTCCGCGATCCGCAATTTCCGTTCACGTTGCGGGAAATCCTCAAACATACCCAATTGCCGGCTCACTATTTGCAAATCGAAGTCACAGAAAGTGCCATGCAAACGGCGGCAGACTTAGAGATATTTAAAAAACTGAAGGGCATAGGAGTGAAAATCGCCATAGACGACTTCGGTACCGGCTTTTCGTCGCTGGCGTCGCTGAAGCAGTTGCCGGTGGATTGTCTGAAAATCGACAGAACCTTTGTTCAGGATGTGCTGTTTAATCCGCAAACCCCCATTTTGCTCGGGACGATTATCGGCATGGCCAATGCGATGGATTTCTCGCTGGTGGCGGAAGGCGTGGAGACGATAGAGCAAGCCATGGTGATGAGCGGCTTGGGCTGCCAAGTGGTGCAAGGCTATTTGTTTAGTCAACCTTTGACTGCCGCCGAAGTGCCGGCCATGTTTGACAAAGATTTCCGGCTGGAATTTATTCACTCCAAACCAGCCCATAACGATATTCATCGAAACAATTATGACTGATCTTGAATTGCCGGAACGCTTTGCAGATATTAAACGGCTGCCTTCTTTACCGCACGACGTTCATCAAGTGGTCAAAGCCTTGTCCGACGATAATCTGGATTATGCCCGGTTAGCCAAGATTCTGGCGGGGCATGCCACGATTTCGTCGCGACTGATTGCCTTGGCCAATTCAGCGTGGTTTAACAACTCCAGCGAACCGGTGACGTCATTGGAAAGAACCTGTTTGAAACTGGGATTAAATATTGTCCGGGGCGTCGGTATCGGTTTGGCGGTGATGAAGCCGTTTAATATCAGGGATTGCCGAAGTTTCGATATCAAACGCTATTGGATCAGTACCATGCTGGTGGCGCACGCTGCCCGTGCGCTGGCCGACGAGCTTGCGGCGGAGCGGGGCAATGAACACTTGCCGCAAACCGTGCATACCGGCGGCATCCTGCACAATATCGGCTTGCTCTGCATGGCCGACATCATGCCCGAAGAAACCCACCAGGCCCTGCGTTTTAAACAAGCCAATCCCGAATTGGACTTGAATCAAGCCTTGCGCAAATTGCTGCATACCGATTATTGCGAAGTCGGGGCGCATCTGACCGTTTCCTGGGGAATACCCGAAGCGTTGGTGGCGATTATTCGGTACCATCGCAATCCGGGTTATCAAGGCAGCTATTGGCGGCAGGCAGCTTTGGTCGGCGCGGCGACGCATATGGTGGGTAGTGTGTTCGACGATAAAGAAACCTGGCCGGTCTCGGCCTTTGAGAAACTGAGCATCAGCCCGGCCTGTCAGGCTGAGATATTTGCCGACCTGCAAAGCCAATATTTAAAAACTCAGGAATTGGCGAAAGTGCTATTTCCTTAAGAAGTGGTGCTGAAAACACTACTTTAGTCTTTTTATCCGCCTGATTCGGCCGTAGATTTTTTGCAAAAAACGGTTAGCAGCGGGGATCACGACCCTAAGAATTGCCTTGGCGGCGCGTTTTAATGTCGTCATGCAAGCAGTTGTCGCCGCGTCTGTCGCCTGTTTCAGGTTAATTTCTCGATCCGCGACCCAGCCATGTCGGTGTAACCAGTGTAATAAGCCGCTCAAAAACAGGCATGTCGGCGTCAATCCCACAAAAAACCACAGCAAGCGGCCGCTTTCGCCCAAGGCTTCGCCGGTATGGAGCGGCCAAAGCCAGGTGGTAAATGTCTGTCCGGCTGAGAATTGGCTGGGGTTTTGCACATCGCGAATTTGTCCGCTCCAGCGGTCCACCCAAACGGTCGTGAACGGGTGGTGTTGATTGATCTCGTTAAGTTGGCGCAAATTGATCCGATACGTCCCCAGCTCGCCAACCGGGGTGGTAATTCGCCGGACTTCCGAGCTGGGAAACGGTCCGCGGGCCACGAGGATTGCTTCCGACAGACTGGTCGGCCTGTCATTGGGTATGGCGCTGCTGCGCACATTGGGGCCGGCGTCACCATGTCCCATGCCGGACGCGGCGGTCAGGTTCTCCAGCAGGCTAGGGTAGGCCAGATGAAAACCAGTGAAGGCCAGCAACATTAAAAAGCCGGAACTGGCTACGCCCAGTAGTCGGTGCAAATCAAATACTAGCCGCATCAAGCCGGCATCGTGGCGCAGCGAAAAGGCGCGCCTCAACTTGGGCCAGCCCGGCCACCACAGGTACAAACCACTGAGTACCGACAACATTAATAAGCCGCCTAAAACCGCCAACGCATTTCGGCCAAAGCCGTCCAATTGCAGTTGGGTATGTAAATCCAACAGCCAGGTCGTCAGGGTTTGGCCCCATAAGCGGCTGTCGACAACCCGGCCGGTGTAAGGATTGACCGAGACCATCAGAGGCGCATAAAAGGCGTCTACGCTTTCCTTGGGCTTTTCAAACCAGGCGGTGATCATGCCGTCCGGTGCTCGCGGCATTTCCAAGGTCCAGGCACCGTGCCGATCCGGATGGGCAGCACGTACCGCCGCGACGATTTTGTCCAGCGATAAAGCCGTTGATTGTGGGGTATCGACGCGCAATTGCGGATTGAGCAAGCTATCCAATTCTTCCCGGTAAATACTCAAACTGCCGGTCAAGCCGATCAGCGCGAAGATGAGTCCCAAACTCAGTGCCAGATAAACATGGCACAAGCGCCACCATTTGCGGGCATTCAGGATAAAGCGTGGGCGGACAATCAGCGGGTAATGGGTTTCTTGCATGGGGTATACAGTGGGAGATTTAGCGACAGCCCGCCTTCAGCAGCCTTAGACGCTATAAATTTAAAAAACAGCATTTGCCAGGCACGGCAACCGGCTATTTTGCAGGATTAATGCAACAACAACCAGCCCATGACAGCCGTTGCGCCGCAGACAAGTTTAAAAAATCGGCTAGACTGCGTGAAATACGCAGGGCGGCGGAGTTTGATTGGTAGAGATATGAGGCGTTTTATACAGGATAAATGTAGGTCGGAGAGGCGATGAATCTGAGCAGTTTGCTATTTCTGGCCGGAATTGTTGCTGTCCAACAGTTCAGCCGCTTGCCTAGTCTGTTCGAGTTTATCGGTTTGGTGGTTAGCGGCTTGTTGTTGATTTATCGGCACCATTGGCGATTTTTCGCGCTGCTGGCTGGGGTGCTGTGGGCGAGTCTATTGGGTAGCTGGCGGCTGTCCCAACAACTCCCCGATACCTATCAAAACCAGGAAGTGAAAATTCAAGGCTATATCGCCAGTCTGCCGCAACAACAAGAGCAGCGCACCAATTTTGATTTTATTGTCACGGCGCCCTCCGGCAACTTTCCGGATAAAATTCGCCTGAGCTGGTATTACCCAAAGCTCAACTTAGCTGCGGGGCAGGGCTGGGAGTTCCAGGTTAAGTTGCGCAGGCCGCACGGCCGCCTCAACCCCGGCGGCTTTGATTTCGAAGCCTGGTTATTTGCCAACCATATCGGTGCTACGGGTTATGTGCGCGATAAACCGCCGCCGCAAATCGTGAGCTTATCGCCGAGTGCCGGTCAATATTTTGCTCAGTGTCGGCAAGCGATTGCCAACCGACTGGACGCGGCTTTGCCCGGCAGTGGACAGTTAGGCGTGATAAAAGCATTGACCATCGGCAGCCAAAACGCAATCACCCAAGAGCAATGGCGCGTGTTTAGACTCACCGGTGTGGTGCATTTAATCGTGATTTCCGGTTCACATATCAGTCTGATCGCCGGCCTGATTTACCTTTGGAGCAGACGGCTGTGGGCTTGGACCGGGATATTAAGCATTTCGCCGCAACGGGCCGCCGCATTGTGCGCTTGGCTGGCTTCGCTGTTTTACGCCGGCTTGGCGGGCTATTCGGTGCCCACTCTACGTGCGGTGGTGATGCTCAGCGTGGCGTTGGCAGCAATCGCTTGGCAGCGTAACACCGCGCCGATGCGAGTTTTATTGCTGGCGTTGCTGGCTGTCTTGCTGTTCGATCCGTTGGCGGTGCTGTCGGTCGGCTTTTGGCTGTCATTCGTGGCAGTGGCATTATTGATTTACGTGTCGGCGGGCCGATTGGGCAGACCTTCGTATTGGCGCGAAGCCGGCGCCGCGCAATTGGCCACGGCCGTGGGCTTGTCGCCCTTATTGGTCGTGTTTTTTCAGCAAGTATCGTTGATATCGCCTGTCGCAAATTGGTTGGCAGTGCCGGTTATCGGTATATTGATCGTGCCGCCGGCCTTGTTGGCGGTGGTGTTATTGTTTATCTGGCCGGCATGCGGAGCGCTGTTGCTGCAAGTTTTGGACTATGCCTTGCAAGGCTTGTGGTGGGTGCTTTCGCACATGGCCGAATTACCATTAGCCAGCATCTATTGCCTCCCGCCGCCATGGTATGCGATTGGCTTGGCGGCCATCGGCGTGCTTCTGCTGTTAGCGCCAAGGGGCTTTCCGTGCCGGTATTTAAGTCCGTTACTGTTTTTGCCGTTATTACTGGTTGATGTTGAAAAACCGAAACCCGGTGAAGCTTGGTTGACTGTTTTGGACGTGGGGCAAGGATTAGCAGCCGTGCTGCAAACTGCGGAACATACTCTGGTGTTTGATACCGGCGCACGTTATTCGGAATATTCCGACATGGGCGATTCAGTGGTCCTGCCGTTTTTACGCGAGCAGGGTATCTCTCGGGTTGATAGTTTGGTGATTAGTCATGGCGATAACGATCACAGTGGCGGCGCGGAGTCGATATTTGCCGAATTGCCGGTAGACAAGTCTGTTAGCAGCGTTCCTGAATGGGCCGCACGCGAACATGGCGAGTATTGCCGGGCCGGACAAACCTGGCGTTGGGATGAAGTTACTTTTAAGGTGCTGTCCCCGCCGGAAAGTGGATTCATCGGTGATAACGATAACTCCTGCGTATTACAAGTAAGCTCCGCACAGCAGGTTTTTTTGCTGACCGGCGACATCGAACAAACAGCCGAAAACTGGTTGGTGCGAGAGTACGCTGACAAACTTGCCAGCGACGTATTGTTGGCACCGCACCATGGCAGCAAAACCTCATCAAGCCTGGCTTTGCTTGAAAAAGTTAATCCCAGGCTTATTTTGATTCCTGCCGGTTATCAAAACCGTTTTGGTTTTCCGCATCGCCAGGTTATCGAACGCTATAGCCAGCTTGGCATGGCTTGGTTGAATGCGGCCGAACAGGGCGCTATTTCGGTGCGTAGTGGGCCCGAAACAATTCAGCCGATAGCCGAGCGAGCCAAACGGCAACGATATTGGCGAACACCCGCGCCGAATCGGCAGAGTATTGATGTCAGATAAATTTTGCCGTGTCGGCGTTTCTGCCTATACTCTCAGGATCAAAATATGGAGCATTGCAGTGGAGAATGAAAACCGTAGCAGAATACGTTTTAACCCGGAAGGACTCGTGGCGCACATCATCATCGAACCGCCACCGCCCGGCGGCGAGATCATCATTGACGGCCAAGTTGTTGATATGAGTTACAGCGGCATAAAAATTCGCTTGAAAGAACCTCTGGGTCAAGCAGTGGACGAAGCGGAATTGCGGATTTCCATCATACTGCCGGAGTCGCGGGTGGCGATGTCGATACACGGTAACATCAAGCATATCCGCGAAGATCGCGAATGCGGTTTGCAATATAGTCCGAGCAAGCACAGCGAGGACGAATTCGACGATCTGATGTTCGAATGCGTTAAGCTGGCACCGCAGCGTAAAGATTAATCGAGACCCCTATGAGCAGATTGATGCGGTGTGTGCGGTCATTCTGGGGCCACCTCAATGGCGATGCCGCTTATGAGCGTTATTTGCTGCATTGGCAAGCGCATCACGCCGGGCAGTTTCCGCCGTTAAGTCGAAAAGGATTTTTTGCGGCTGAAACGCAGCGCAAATGGAATGGCATCAAGCGGTGTTGCTGAGTTTAATTGTTGCTTGAGTTGCTGGTGCTAAAAAGTATTCCAACCGCAGTTCACTATTCCATTCAAATAGTCCAGTCTTAGAGAGCCGGTGCAATTCGATGAACTTGTGTACGGCGCAAGTTTGGCATTGCAAGCCGCAAGGCAATAAAAAAGGCTTAGGTTTTCCAACCTAAGCCTTTGTAGTCCATTCCGAGGGGACGATTATTCGGCTTGGTCTTTATTTTTGCCGCGTCTTGATGGTGAGCCGACCCGCTTTTTACTTTTGTCTTTTTTCACCAAAGCCGGGTCGAATTTGGATATATCCAAAGGTTTACCGACTACCCGGACTTTTTTCAGGGCCTGGAATAAGTCTTTGGGCATGCCTGCGGGCAGCTCTACGGTGCTGTAGTGCTCCTCGATTTTGATGCGGGCAATGTGATCGCCGTCTATACCGGTTTCGTTGGCGATAGCCCCGACGATATTGCCTGGTTTCACGCCGTCGGCATGGCCTACTTCGATGCGGAAGGTTTCCATTTCTACCGCGCCGACGCGACCTTTTTCCCTTCTTGGGCCGCGGTCGTTACGATCATTGCGGTCGGAACGGCCTTTTTCATCGGCGTCTTTGCGTGGTTTTTTGCTGGGTTCTTTCATCAACAAAGGCGTATCGCCTTGCAATAACTTGGCTAACGCCGCTGCAATGTCAAGTGCCGGGACATTATGCTCAACCTGATATTGGTTGATTAATTGGTTGTAAAAGCTGAGTTCCTCGCCGGCCAGCGTATCGGTAATCCGCTGTTTGAAACGGTTGATGCGGGCGTTGTTGATAAAGTCGGTGGAAGGCAATTGCATTTCTTCGACTTTTTGTTTCGTAGCTTGCTCGATATTGGCCAGCAGGCGTTTTTCGCGCGGCGAGACAAACAAAATCGCGTCGCCGGTGCGGCCGGCACGACCGGTACGGCCGATACGATGGATATAAGATTCGGTGTCGTAAGGGATGTCATAGTTGACGACGTGGGTAATACGATCAACGTCCAGGCCGCGAGCGGCGACGTCCGTGGCGATCAGAATATCCAGTTTGCCGCTTTTTAGATTGTCGATAGCGCGTTCGCGCAAGGCTTGCGACATGTCGCCGTTGATCGCAGAGGCGGAAAAACCGCGCGCTTCCAATTTTTCGGCTACTTCGATGGTGGCGGTTTTGGTTCTGACGAAGATAATCATGCCGTCGAAGTTTTCCGCTTCCAGAATCCGGGTCAGGGCATCCATTTTGTGCACGCCACTGACAAACCAATAGCGTTGGCGAATATTGGCGGCAGTGGCGGTTTTGACCTTGATAGTCACTTGTTCGGGGTTGTTCAGGTATTTCTGCGCGATTTTGCGAATTTCAGTCGGCATGGTTGCCGAGAACAGTGCAGTTTGGCGCGTCGATGGGGTTTGCTCCAGAATCCATTCCACATCGTCGATGAAACCCATCCGCAACATTTCGTCGGCTTCGTCCAATACCAAAGTAGTCAGTTGGTCTAGTTTCAGCGTGCCGCGACGCATGTGGTCCATGACCCGTCCCGGTGTACCGACCACGACATGCGCGCCGCGACTCAATTGGCGCAACTGGCTGGTGTAATCCTGGCCGCCGTAGATCGGTAATACGTGAAAGCCTTTGATATGTGCGGCATAACTTTGAAACGCCTCGGCAACCTGTATCGCCAACTCGCGCGTCGGGGCTAGCACCAAAGCTTGCGGGTCTTTTTGATTGAGGTTAATGCGGGACAAAATCGGTAAGGCGAATGCGGCGGTTTTGCCGGTACCGGTTTGCGCTTGGCCCAATACATCGCGACCAGCCATCACGAACGGAATAATCTGTGCTTGAATCGGAGAAGGCGTTTCGTAACCGACACTTTCCAGCGCTTTTAAAATAGGGTCTGAAAGCGATAAATCTTTAAAGGAAGGCGTGGCGGAGGAGGGGGTGTCGGACATTAATAATACCTGTAGAAAAAAAGAGAGTTGCCGGCCATCAGCTAGCTATGCCCGGCATTGTATCGCAACTTGGCTCGATATTGCTTAACTTATTGATAATTACCGTAAAATCCTGGCTTGTCTAGCTTGCTTTTCTGGAAGAGTAATTTAAGCAAATAAAGATGAAAAATTGCGCGCCAAAAATCAGATTAGCCATCAATAGATGTACTGGTTGAGCAACGGCGGGAAAACCCAGTCTGTCGAGGCTGACGCCGGCCAAAATGGCGGTAACGATCAATCCCATTAACACATAGGCGGTGCGCAACAGCAGGCTATGTTTGTCGGCGTGCTGATAAATTTTCCAGGCCAGCCAGAGGTTGGTGAACAAAATGAGCGATGAAAAAGACCGGTGGATATAAAAAATAATCGGAAAACTATCGCGCCAATACTGTCTGTCGATGTAGCTGTGCTCATGAGCGATGTAATCGACCGCTTCTCTGACTTGGGTGCCCATTGCTACTTGCAGCAAGGTCATGGCCATGGCAATTTTTAAAACCAAAGCAAAACGCGGGGTCAGCCAATGACTGTCTATGGCTTGCAGCAATGGCTTTTGCGATCTGGCAATGGCGTATATGAGTAGCGCAACGATAAACAGGGCCAGCAGCATGTGCAGGGTTATCATTAATGGCTTCAGGTTGCTTGCCACCACGGCCGAACCCAGCCAACCTTGAAACCCAACCAGTAAAAAAACTGATAACGCTAAATAAAAAATTGCTTTATCGGCTTTCAGATAAACCCTGGAGGTCCAGGCCGTCAGAAAAATCAGAAAACCGATAGTCACGCCGACCAGACGATTCGTGTATTCGGTCCAGGTTTTTACCGGATTGAAGGCGGTGCTTTCGTAACCGCGCGCCGCATAGATTTCATGGTAATTGGCCGGCAATTGCGACTCGTGAGTCGGTGGCACCCATTGTCCGAAGCAGGTCGGCCAGTCCGGACAGCCCATGCCGGCACCAGAGGCGCGGACAATGCCTCCAACCAGAATCACGAAATACACAGCAAAGATGGTTAGTGTGCCTAAGCGGCGAAACCGGGCGGCGTCGTGGGCGTCTATCATGTGTTGTTATGTCTCAAAGGAACATTGAATGGGCAAGCTCGATCTCTTCCGAGACTCCTTCAATTTCCAAAATTTCGGTATCGGGCTGGATGCCCAATTTAACAAAGGCCGGTACGGTGTTCCAATCGACGCGGCAGGCGGGGTGATCGGTGCCGGCGATGCTTTGCAGAAAAGCGACTTGCACCAAGTCGACATAATCGGCTTTAGAGCCTGAGTCGCGCTGAAAATCTACATATTCGGAAGGCACCAATTTAAGTTCTTCCGGGAAATTCCAGGTGTTCATGATCAGTTTCCCGACATGCGGGTGGGCTTTCTCCAGCAGCTTGTCTAATCGGGATGGGCTATCTCTAAATTCCGGAATTTTCTCGACTAGTGTCAATATTGGTAATTTACCGATTTGATGGATTAGCCCGGCCAGCATGGCTTCGTCGGCGTTTAAATGCGGCACGAATGCAGCCAAAGCCCGGCTGATCGCCGAGACATTGACGCCTTGCTCCCAGGTGCTGCGGAAATAGCCTTCCAGTAGCGCCGTGGTAGGCGTGAACATTTGCTGCATGATCAAGCTGGTAATCAGCGTGCGAATGGTGTTGTTGCCGAGCCGGGTTACGGCCATTTGGATATTCTTGATTTCCATGGTGCCGCGATACAGAGGGCTGTTGGCCACTTGTATCAAACGGGCGGAAATGGCGGCGTCGGTTGCGATGATCTCGGCCAGGCTTTGCGCGGTGGCATCGCCTTTACTGACAGCGTCGCGGACTTTGATGGCGACATCCGGCAAGGTAGGCAGGATTAATCGGTTGGCGTCTAGTTCCGCTTGCACATGGACTAAAAAGTCTTGAACAGATTTGAATTGCATGGATTGAATTTCCGCTATTGATCCTAAATTATCGCGATAGGCGTACGATAGTCGTCATCAAGTATAAGGTTTTTTGGCAGTCCATCAACTATTTGCAGGACCAACAGCGCACGGTTTATTCCGGTCCAGACCGCGTTCGTCAGTACGCACCCCATATTTTGCTGAGAAATGCCGTCCAACACCTTACAGCCGTTAATGACGTCGCTTGCTGATTGACGGCATTCGGCAATAAACAAGGCGCGTTTGACTTTGCCCAAATAGTGACTGCGGGCCACGATTTCCTGACCTGTGTAACAGCCTTTACTGAAACTGATGCCGCCAAGCTGGTCAATACCCAACATCTGCGGAATATGTTGTTCCGATTGGCTAATATCAAACCAGGGCAGGGCAGTGGAGATGTCTTGATAGCGCCACTCGTCCAGGCAGCCGGATTCGAAAGCGTATCGGCTAAACAGTAATCCGGTAAATTCATCGATCTGATCAGACGTACCCAATAGCAGATGGCGCGGCGCGCCGGGTAACTTAATGGTCGTTAACGGTATTTGCCCGATTGCGAAATTGTCTGTCGGAACGTCGAACTCAGGCGAAAGACCCGATATGCCCAGGATATGCATGTTTCCGGTTTGATCATGCAATTTTGCATCGGCTCGCAGCACGTACATTCGCAATTTTTTTAACACGGTGTCGAGTAAGTCCGCAGGCAGTATCAGGTAAAAAGATTCCAGCGATTTAACCACCAATAGCGTACTGATGACCCGGCCTTTGGCGTTGCAGAATCCAGCTATACTGGCTTGCGATGCCGATAAATCGTTAATGTTACATGTTAGCTGGCCTTGTAAGAGTTTTGCGGCATCCTGACCGCTGACTTCTATGAGGCTCAGGCCGGTGGATGCGAATACTTTTCTGGATAAAGCAAGTGCATTGGGTTCGCTAAAAGCGTTTGTGTGAACTTTCCGGTCTTCAAGCATGGCGGTAAGGTTTGTAGGAATACGTGAACATAATTTAGCAGGGTAGTTTACCTTAGCTCGAAAAAGGTGCGGCGATTGTGTCGAAAAATCTTGAACAGAGCATGAATTTTACAGTGGGGCGCTCACGGGCGCTGACATTCATCGTTAGCGCCATCCACGCGGTGACGCTGGCGGCATGTTGGCTAAACGCGCTGCCGATGCCTTACCAATGCTTGCTAACGATGGCGGTATTTTTGAGTTGGCGAAGCAATATGGCATCCGGCAAAATTGGCGGCGCATATCTGCGCTATACTCCTCAGCACGGATGGTCGCTGCTGGGAAGTGGCGACCATTACCAGTCTATCGAGATTCAAGCATCAACTGTGGTAACCGGATTACTAATCGCGCTGCATTGGGTGCATGATAAAGGGAGGCGTCAATCGATGATAATTCCCAAAGATGCAATGAGTAACAACGATTACCGCAAACTCTCGGTTTGTTTAATTATTTCAGGTCATGGTCATGGTTGATGAATGCCGGTGTAAAGCAAACAATTGAATTGCAGATGAGTTCGCTGAAAAACTTGCCGGTTTTGCCCGAGGCGAGTCTGCGAATTCTGGGTGCCATTAACACGCCGGACATACCCATAGAAAAGCTGGCGGATGCCTTATCGTTATCGCCTGGTTTGGTCGCCAGATTGCTTGGATTAGCGAATTCGGCCTACTTTGCCCGAGGCCGTAATGTCTCAGACATTCGTACCGCCATTTTTCAGGTCCTGGGCCTGGATTTAGTAAAAGCCCTGGCAATGGCAATTATTTTTAATGTTCAATTTGATACGCGTAAATGCCAAGGATTCGACGCCGAGTATTTTTGGATACGCTCATTAACAACGGCAGTATCCGCGCAAAAATTGGCAGCCGAAATTCCGCAATTGCGCGAGTTTACGCCATCGACTATTTATTCCGGCGGATTGCTGCTCAATATCGGCGTATTGGTGCTCGGCTATTTGCAGCCCGAAGAGTTGCATGAGGTTTTTGTCGAGAGCAAAAAAACTCGCTTGCCGGTGAGTGAGGGAATTTCTCGACAAATGGGGCAGAGCCATTATCAAATCGGTCATTTTTTATTGCATAAATGGCATTTGCCGGCTTTGTATCAGCTTCTATTACAAAATTATGAAAATAAGGATTTTGACGGTAAAGAACTGCCCTTGCTGATTTTATTGAGGGTTTGTGAGCGATTAAGCGCAGCCGTGATTGCCGGTGAATCGATTAATCTGCAAGAGTTTGAGCCGGAATGCCGGAAAATTAAGTTACCGTTGGAAAATATACGCGAGCTAGCCGAACAACTGGGCGAAAATCAGCCGGCTATGCAAAAACTTGCAGCCATCATGGGGAATTGATGAATCAGCACAGCGCAGACAGTCAAGATGCCAAACTAGCGGGCTTCGGCATGCAAGATTTGCTGATCGACCTCGTCAATGCGCTGTCCGCAGTTAAACAACTGTCCGAAATCGACTATCAAGTCGATGATGAAAAAGCCCTAATCAGACAGGCTTTGGCAAGTCTTATCCAATATCAAGACATGGAACGCTGCTCTTTTTTTATCGTGGATAGTGAAGGCTTATTAAGCAATGTCGCCGGTATTAGTGTTCGTGAGTTGGGCAATACTGAACCAAATGTTGATAGGCCTTTGCGCTTTAAAGTCGGGGAAGGCTTGATTGGTGCGGCTGCTGCGACCGGTGTTTTGCAACATTGTCAAAATTGTCATGAAGATAAGCGATTTGAAAAAACTGGAAACGTGAACCAATCGCCCGGCTCAATTATCAGCGTGCCGGTTTTTACCTTCAACCGCACTCTGATTGGCGTTTTAAACGTATCGCATCCGCAAGCAAATTACTTCAGCGATTGGCATATTCGTTTATTGGAAGTCTATAAAAACATTCTTGGTCAGTTGATCACCACTCGGCGCCTGGTTCAGCAAATGGAACAGCAAATTGCGTTGAGGACGGCCGAGTTGGAGAGCTTGGTCGCCGAAACCAATCAACTTAAAGATCATTTTGCCAGTATGTCCATGCATGACCAATTAACAGGCCTGCATAATCGGCGGTATTTTTACGACCAAGTCGAAGTCGTTATCGCTCATCATAAGCGCTACAAAACTAGTTTTTGTCTGCTGGTGATGGACATCGATCATTTCAAAGTAATTAATGATCGCTTCGGCCATTTGTTCGGCGATCAAGTATTAACCGGCGTGGCTAACGCGTTAAAGCGACAAGTCCGCAATACCGATATTCTGGTGCGTTTTGGTGGTGAGGAGTTTGTCGCTATTTTTACCAACACCCGTTGCGATAGCGGTAAAACATTCGCGGAACGTATTCGGCAGGAAATTAAAGCTCTGGAATGGACTATCGATAAAGAGGTGGTTAATTTGACCCTGAGTATTGGCTTGTATTGCCTGAATGGCGACTTGGTTCAATCCGAACAAACGCCGGACATCGATCAAATGATTAATTACGCCGATGCCGCCTTGTATCAAGCCAAAGCAAGTGGCCGAGATAAAACAATAGTATTCGGCGAAGCCTGCTCAGATCAGGGTTAAAGACATTCTTTGGGTTATTCGTAACCTGATTCCGTAGCTAAAATTGTGAATTTTTACACTTCGCGTAAAACGGGGGATCGTTGCGATTCTGGTACTTGGTTTTTAATTAAGCAAATACCGGAGTTTGTTCAGATTAATACAAATACCACCTCCCGGTTCCCCAATACCAATTGTAGCGATAGCCGGAATACCAGTTGTTGTAAAAAATCTGTTGCCATCGTCTCCGCCATTGGTAATCGGCTTGCTCCGATTGGCGAGCTTTTACTGCCTCTTTAAGTAAACTGCTTGCTTCTTTGTCGCCTTTGTTGGCGGTAATGGACAACCATTTTTCAGCCTCGCCCGGATCGGAGCCCATTTCACCGAGACCCGTCAGATAGACCCTACCCAAGGCTTTTTGCGCTTCGAAGTTGCCTTTCTCGGCGGATTCACGCATCCATTTGATCGATTTATAAGTATCCTGACGAACACCGTCACCTCTGAAAAAACGTAGGGCAAGGTCATAAGCGGCACGGGGGTCGTTTGTGGCCAATTCTTCAAGTGCTTTGATTCTTGCAGCGTCTTCGGCGGACATTGCCGGTTCCGGCTGAAAAGAGGCATAGTCTTTCGGGCGATCCGCACAGCCATTCTCGTCGCAAATTCTAATCGTGTCAGACTTAACTTGTTTCTCTTGATGTGTACACGCGACAAGGCCAAACGCTACGAATAATACAAATAGCGTTGACAAAAAAGGCTTTTTTGAATGCATGAGTATTTCCTTTTTCTTTTCATAAGTTTTGGTCTATTATCGCTCGAATTTTTTAGTTTGCTAGGCGTCATTAACTGAACGGCAATTTTTTGGAGTTTTTTGGATGAGCGTTAAATCAATTCGAGATTTATCATTACTGGTCTCTGTTTTTGCTTTTGCCGGCTGCGCGCAACAGCCTGGCTTGCAGACAGGTGGTAGTTCAAATTTAGTCTCTGGCTCTGCCGGCGGAGCGACCAGCGTCAACGCCAATAAGTCTTTGGAGCGCTGCGCCAGCCCATTGGGTACCTTAGCGGTCAGCGACGGCCGTTTTTCGGGAGCATCAGGTGTAACCACAGTTGATCCGTTAATCCGCTTGGCGGTACAGCAATCCAATTGTTTTATTATCACCGGTATTGGCAATATGAGCACCAGCGCCATGCTGGATAGAATCACCGACCAACAAAGAAACTCCGGAGAATATCGGTCAGGTTCAAAACAACACAAAGGCCAACGTGTTGCCGCAGACTATTTACTTGACCCGCAGATTATCGTCGCTAACGAATCGACAGGCGGACAAGGAGGCTCGATCGGGGCCGGATTAATCGGTGCCGGATTAGGTGCTGCCGGGTTAGGCGGTCTAGGCGCCATTGCCGGTGCGGTTTCGCATGCCGTGGAAACGAGAACTACCGATGTGGCACTGACACTGACCGATATTCGTTCAACCGTACAAATTGCCATTTCCCAAGGCAGTGCCACCGCGAACAATATGAGTACCTCGGGCGGCGGCGCGTTTGGCGGTTGGGGCGGACTTTTTGCCGGCGCGGCCGGGGGTAGCATAGGCATGTACAGCAGAACCCCGGAAGGCATAGCTACCGCGGCAGCCTTTTTTGATGCCTATAACAATATGGTCCAATCGCTCAGAAACTATAAAGCGCAGGAAGTACAGGGCGGTGGCGGCAGCGGTCAAGGTGGTGTTTTGCAAGTCAAGTAACAATCCGATAGCGCATCGTCTTTAAACGATGCGCTACTCCTCGTGTCGGCGCGGTCATATCCGTAAATTCTCTGTATAATCGCGCCCGCACTCTTCCGGTTTATCCGGCTCCTGTTAAATTAATCCTTCTGTATAAAATTCATGGCACTACATTGCGGAATCGTTGGGCTGCCCAACGTCGGTAAATCAACTCTGTTCAACGCGCTGACCAAAGCCACCATTGCGGCTGAAAACTATCCTTTTTGCACGATAGACCCAAACGTAGGTGTGGTGCCGGTTCCTGATCCACGAATGGATAAACTGGCGGCCATCGTCAATCCAGAACGCGTGTTACCGACCACCATTGAGTTTGTCGACATCGCCGGATTAGTGGCCGGCGCGTCGAAAGGCGAAGGCTTGGGCAACCAATTTCTCGGTAATATCCGCGAAACCGATGCCGTTGTGCATGTGGTGCGCTGTTTTGATGACGACAACGTGATTCACGTTGCCGGCAAAGTCGATCCGATCAACGATATCGAAGTCATCAATACCGAATTGGCTCTGGCCGACATGTCTTCCGTCGAAAGAGCACTGCAAAAAGCCGCAAAGGCTTCAAAGTCCGGCAACAAGGACGAGCTGGCCAGAAAGGAAGTTCTGGAACGGGTGCTGGAACATCTCAATGCCGGTGAAGCCGTGCGTACTTTGGGTTTAAGCGAAGATGAAGCCAAGCTTATCAAGGAATTGTGCCTGATCACGATCAAGCCGACGCTGTATGTTGCCAATGTTCAAGACGACGGTTTTGAGAACAATCCGATGCTGGACAAAGTCAAAGCGTTTGCCGAGAAAGAAGGCTCCAAGGTCGTCGCTGTTTGTGCGGCTATAGAAGCCGAAATCGTGCAACTTGATGAAGACGAAAAGAAAGAATTTCTCGAAGACTTGGGCTTGGAAGAGCCTGGCTTGAATAGGGTGGTACGTGCCGGCTACGAGTTGTTGAATCTATCGACTTATTTTACCGCTGGCGTCAAAGAAGTCAGAGCTTGGACGATCCCTGTCAACGCCACCGCGCCGCAAGCCGCGGGCGTGATTCACTCCGATTTCGAAAAGGGGTTCATCCGCGCCGAAGTTGTGTCTTATGCGGATTTTATAGCTTACAACGGCGAACAAGGAGCCAAAGACGCCGGTAAATGGCGGTTGGAAGGCAAGGAGTACAAAGTCCAGGATGGTGACGTGATGCACTTTCGTTTCAATGTTTGACAATGGAAAAGACGCGCCCTATAATGCGCGTCTTTTCAAAGCTGTTCCCAGTGGCGATATAGCTCAATCCGGTTAGAGCGCGGGATTCATAACCCCGAGGTTCCAGGTTCGATCCCCGGTATCGCCACCATTTAAATCAAGGACTTGCGTTAATTCGCTAGTCCTTTTTTTATGCCTGCAAGATATTGAGTACCGGTTGGCATAAAAACGACAGTATTTAGCATCACGCTAAACCGGTCTGTCGATTAATCCTACCTCACAGTTTGCAACTGTATTGACGGTTGGTCACGCTCTTCAAAAAGCTGTGTTAACTGTAGAGTAATTCACTAGCATGTAGTCCTGGTGCCGGACTGAATTTGGCTCCGAGGCCTTGGGTAAGCGCACATCGACGGGTGCGATAAACGCGCGACAAGACTTGCCTTAACAGGCTGTTGATTTTATCGCTCCCGCAAGCCGCATTGATTGGTTGAACCAGATGCGAGAGTAATTCATAAGACATTGTTCTGCATGATAAAATAGTACCATCTCCAATATACTGCATTG
>Ga0123396_144353_pt1 | contig 23449 bp, 16 predicted proteins | sample T10HLNO3metaT_FD_89924 | JGI IMG/M metagenome (GOLD analysis project Ga0123396, IMG submission 89924) | Methane-oxidizing artificial microbial communities from Washington, USA to study methane cycling - T10-HLNO3 metaT (Metagenome... ...
AAAAAACCTTTCTGGAAACCTGCACCCGCGAAAAACAACTGGCGCTGTTTTTTCAAAGTCCGGCCGGCCTGCCGGAGGGCACGATACGCGGTGTGATCGCGATGCTGATCGTCACGGCCTCAATGTTGTTTTTGGCCTTGCCGAACAATCAGTTTCCGGACGTATTGGGCGGCATCCTCGGCACCATCATCGGCTTTTACTTCGGCGCACGCGGCCAGAATCGAGATTCGGAAAGCGCCGCATTGCAGCAAGCCCATGAAGCAACCACGCAACGCGACGCAGCGGTCAGCCAACAACAGCAATCCAAAACCGGCTCCATGCTGGAAACCGTCAGCAGCGGCATCGACATGGCGCGCACGGTGGCCGGTTTGCTGCCCAAGGAAATTGGCGGCAAATACGTCGATCTGGCGAACAAAGTCGAAAAAGGCGTAAATGTCGCCAAGGGCCTGATGGGCGAAGGTAAAATCGAAGATGCGCTGCACGCGGTCACCGACACGCAAACCGCGCTGGACCAGGATGGGCCGTTGACAGACATCCTCGGCAGCGCGGTAAAAACCTTCGGCGCCACGCTGGGGACCTTCATGCCGCCTGCTGCGTTGATCGCCGCCGTGGTGGCCGGCACCGTGAAACTGACTGGTATTTATTATCAAAAATGGAAAGCCCGGATTTTACACATGCCCTTCTCACCGGCGGCCGGTTTGACGCTGGAGCCGGTCGATGACAACACCGGCTTTATGTTGCTGCGACAAAGCCCGTTATTTCGTGCCGCGTTTCAGGCGCAGATGGAAAATCCCAAGTTTATGAAAGACGCGGTCAACGACTTTATCGGCAATGCCGATTCGGCGGCATTATTCGAAAAATATGCCGAACTGGGCGGCTTTACGACGTTGCAGCAATTTGAAGAAGGCCTGGACGAATTCCATCGCACCGCTGCCGACCGGGAATTGAAGTCTTTGATCCTAGCCCGCGACCCGGCGATGTTCGGCAGCACCGGCGGTTACGAATCGGTGTTGCAAGCCGTGGACAAACTGCACCAAAACCCCGATGCATTAAAGGACCTGGATAGCTTGATTGTGGTGACCGAGAAGCTGCAAGCGGAGGACAAACCGGTCTCCGGCATGATTAACAAAATCCTCGAGGGCCAAGCGTCATGAGGCCGAATCTGAAAATAGTCATACCGCTATTAGCAACGGTTTTGTTAGCCTCCGGCTGCGCGACCCGGCAATTGAAAAACTTCAAAGAAGCCGCTGATGAAAATAATTGGCACGAAATAGCGGGGGCGGAAGTCGATTGCAAAGCCGACGACGAGACCTGTAACCAATTGCATCTGCTGAAAGGCGACGCCTGTTACCGGCTAGCTAAACAAAACACCGACAGCATCAAAAATTATCAATGCGCAGCAGAGCAACTCGAACAAGGCATACATTTGACAACGGATTGGGCTGCGGCCGAGGCTATCGTCGGGCAACGCGCCCAGTATTTCGAAAACTGGTGCGAGTCGTTGCGCTCACTGCGTAGCGAACAGACCAGCACAGCCGCTGCTAAGCCTTACAACCAAAAGTTACACGCTTGTGCCCGCGAATTTCTGCAAGCGCCCGGCGACTTAAAACCCGCCGCCACCTTTTTTCTGCATAACGCCGAGTTGGCAGCGATTCGTTTTCAAATCAACGATACCGGCAGTTGCCAAGCGCTGAAACAATTACAACAAAACGAGAACCAAGCTGCCGCGCAGGCTGGCCAAAGCCGCTACGCCGATTATCACCGGCGCTTGTTAAACGACATCGCCGGAATCAAAGCTTCGATTCCCGGCTGCCCATAAGCCTTTAGCGGATAGGAGCCGGTCATGGCATTCAGTCGCCCACTTAAATTTCAACTGCCTATGCTGCGCGGCCGCGATGTGTTGGAAGTACAGACGCGCTTAAAAAGCCTGCAAATAAACGGTGTCGGCCAGCCCGACGGATTATTCGGTGCCAAAACCTCCGCAGCCGTGGTGGCGTATCAAAGCAGCCACGGCTTGGACAGCGACGGCATCGTCGGCCCGCTAACCTGGAGCAGTTTATTCCAGGACGACAGTTCTCCGAATATGCAACGTCCCGCCGCTAACGATGCCGGCAGCACGGTTATCGGCCAAGATTTACTCGACGAGTTAAAAACCCGGCATGCTTATCAGGACAGCGTGACCTGGCAATTGACCGATCAAGGGTTATTGGTAGGCAGCGACGATACCCCAATAGGCACTGGCGGCGAGCCGAAAACGGTAGGCAAAGTCTGGAACCAGTTCGGCAGTGCCTTGACGCATTGGTCTACCGAGTTGAAAGTGCCGGTGGAGCTGATCATCGCCACCATTTGCACCGAGTCGTCAGGCAATCAAAACGCGGTGCGCGAAGAACCGGGCTTTATCGACGAAGTGCGCACACCGCATAAAATTTCGCCAGGCCTGATGCAGACTTTGATTTCCACCGCCCGCGCGGCTTTAAACAAAGATGACATCGATAAAGCCTGGCTATTAGTCCCCAGCAATTCGATTCAGGCCGGCACCGCCTACATCGCCGGACAATGGAAGCAAACCCATTTCGATCCTCCCAAGGTCGCATGCGCTTACAACGCCGGCGGCATCTATCGTAACGACTCGGCCCGCAATCGTTGGAAAATGCGTCAATACCCGATCGGCAGCGCCGAACACGCCGACCGTTTTGTGAAATGGTTTAACGATTGTTTTGTGTTTTTCGAGAGTAACGGCGGCGCGCCCGAGTGTAGTTTTTTTAATGCCCTCCGCAAATAAGCTGCGCAGCTTTCTCCGCAAAAGTTGGGGCCGGTAGGCGGCTAAGCAAATCCATTGCAAGCACTGAGCTCCCGCCTGCGCGGGAGCGGCGATTTTTAAGTTTAGATCAATCACTAGACAGACTCTGCGATTCCGAGACGTCCCTCCCACCGCAGTTTGACAATTACCTACCCCGAGGAATCTTAGCGGTATGAAGATGTCGATTGGCAGAAGGTATTGCCGCATCGCCACCATCCATGGCATAACGTCGGCTGACCTGCTTGCCGACATTGAGGCCCAACATGCTGCAAAAACGCCTGATTGCTCTGCTGTTGCTGCTGATCCTGTTGCCGACTTTATCGGTCGGTTACATGGCCTATCGGTTTGCCATCGACAATATCCGCACGGACCGCTTTAATATTGTCAGCCGCGTCGCGGATAACCGCCATGAACAACTCAAACTGGTACTGGCACGTGCCGACACGCGCGCCCACGCCTTCCTGGCCGAGGTGCTAATGAAATGCGTGGCGGCGGAGCAATTGAACCGCGCCTGTGCCACTGATTTCATAAACGACTATTTACTCACCGAAGGCGCTGCCGGCGCGGTGTTTTTCCGGCTCGACTCCGAATCGGGCACGGTCAGCGTCGGCGAGCAGCCGGTGGCACTTTCTGATCTAAAAAATTTTCAAGCCGGACAACTGGCCGACTTCAGCAAACCGGTTCCGGACCAGCCACGTTTTTATTATGTGATTGCCAAAGATGCCAAACTGCCCTGGCAATTGTTGATCAGCTATCCGGTTAGCCTGATTCAAAGTATTTTTACGGCTCACTCCGATTTGGGCAAATCCGGCGAATCTTTCCTGGCCGACAGCAGCGGCTTTTTCGTTACCCAGCCGCGCTATGCCAATAGCCACCCTATCGCTACGCAACCCATGCAAAGCTGCCTGGCCCGGCAAAACGCGGAAATGATGGCCAGCGATTACCGGGAGCGTGCCGTCATTCATGGTTTCCGCACGATTCCGGAAATCGGCGGCGGCTGCATCATGGCGCATATCGAACAGGCCGAGGCGCTGGCCCCCATTCAGCGCCTGGAAAAACAAATGCTGCTCATCGTGCTGGTCTTTGTCGGCTTGACGACGATAATCGCCAACGCCCTGGCCCGGCGTATCGTCCGGCCCATCTCGCGCCTGACCTGCACCGCCCGACGCATTCGCGACGGCGACTTGTCGGTGCGAGCCGAAGTCCGAGGTCTGGATGAAATCGCCGAATTGGCCAACTCCTTCAATCACATGACCGATGCACTGGCGGATGCCCAACATAATCTGGAAGCGAAAATCGCCGAACGCACCCACGCCCTGCGTACCAGCGAGGAACGCTATATGCTTGCCGAACGGGCCGTTAACGACGGTATCTGGGACTGGGATATCGTGCATCACGAATACTACTTATCACCGCGCTGGAACAAGATTCTGGGTTATGCCGACGGCGAATTGCCGAACGTGGAATCGATTTTCTTCGAATTAATCCACCCCGATGACAAAGCCCGCGCCAGTGAAGCGTTTCGCAAACACTTGGAACATAACGAGCGTTACACTACCGAACTGCGTCTTCGGCACAAGGACGGCAGCTACCGTTGGGTGCTGGATCGGGGGGATGCGTTGCGCGACGCCGAGGGCCGGCCGGTGCGGATGGTCGGTTCCATCACCGACATTACCGAACGCAAGGCGGCGGAAGCCGAATTGCTGAAATACCGCGAGCACTTGGAAGAACTGGTGGCGATGGCCACCACCGAGGTCAAAGCCATCGTGCAAACCGCCGTAAACGGTGTGATTTCCATCGACAGCAGCGGTCTGATTCGGATGTTCAATCCCGCCGCCGAAAAACTGTTCGGCTGGAGCAGCGCCGAGATCGTCGGTAAGAATGTCTCGCTACTGATGCCGGAACCGGATGCCTCTGCGCACGACAGTTACATTCAGCATTTTTTAGCCACCCATCAAGCCAAAATTCTCGGCATAGAGCGGGAAGTCATCGCCCAACGCAAAGACGGCAGCCGCTTTCCGGCCAATTTGGCGGTGGGTCACGGCATTATCTCGGAGGGCCGGCATCTATTTGTCGGCTTTATTTCTGACATCAGCTTGCAGAAACAAGCCGAGCAGGAATTGAGACTGGCTAAGGAAGCAGCCGAGGCCGCCGCCAAAGCCAAGGCCAATTTTCTGGCCAATATGAGCCACGAAATCCGTACGCCCATGAATACCGTGATTGGCTTTGCCGAAGTGGCCTTGCAAGATCAAAACCTGGCCGCCGATACGCGCGGCCACATCAAAACCATCCTCAGCTCCGGCCGGCATCTGCTGGGTGTGATTAACGATATTCTGGATTTTTCCAAAATCGAAGCCGGCAAAGTAGAGTTGGAATCGGTGTGCTTCAACCTGCCGTTTGCGGTGCAAGAAGCCTTGCAAATTATGGGACTGCGCGCCGCCGAAAAAGGCTTGCGCATCGATTTGGCTATAGAAGCCGGCTTGCCCACCCATTTCGTCGGCGACCCGAACCGTTTACGGCAAGTGATTTTGAATCTGGTCGGCAACTCGGTAAAGTTTACCGATACCGGCAGCATAGGCGTCACCATCACCCGCGCGGAAGGTGTGGAGATGTTGCATTTTGCCATCAGCGACACCGGCATCGGCATGACCCAGGAACAAACCGAACACATCTTCGAATCATTTTCGCAAGCGGATACCACCACCAGCCGTCGCTTCGGCGGCACCGGTCTGGGCACCACCATCAGCAAACAAATTGTCGAGTTGATGGGGGGCCGGATTTGGGTGGAAAGCCAGGTTGGCGTCGGCTCGGTGTTTCATTTTACTGTGCATATGCCGGAATCAGCCAGCGCGGAAAACTGCCTGTACGATGTGAGCTCGGTGCATAGCGTGGCTTATTTTTCGCCGCGCCGCTTCAAGGTATTGCTGGCGGAAGACATAGAAGCCAACGCCACTTTGGCGCGCTTGCGCCTGGAGCAGCAGGGCCATCAAGTCAGCTGGGTTAAAAACGGCCAGGAAGCGGTGGACGCCTTTCGAAGCGGTGACTACGACTTGATTCTGATGGACTTGCAAATGCCGGTGCTGGATGGCATAGCCGCCACCCGACAAATCCGCGAACTGGAACAAGCCGGCAGCAGCCACATCCCAATTCTGGCCCTGACCGCCAGCGTGTTGAGCCACGAACGCCGCGAGTCGCTGGATGCCGGTATAGACACCATCGTCGGCAAACCCATTGATGTCGACGATTTATTAACGCAGATGGAACGGCTGGTGCCCAAGGGGCATGGCATTGCCAACACCGGCGTAAACATTGCCGAGCCGGCGAAAATCGCCGTCGACTTTACGCCTTTGGCCGGCGTCGCCGATTACGAGAAAGGTTTGGCAACCTGGCTGGACCCGCTGATTTACGCCGATGCCTTACTAAATTTTGCCGAACAACACGGCGCGGACGGCAGCAAATTACTGCGCAATCTGCAGGAGCACCCGGAGAATCCGGAAGCGGTCCGGCGCATCGCTCATGCTTTAAAAGGTGTGGCCGGCAATCTGGCCTTACCCGTTATCGCCGGTCTGGCAACCGAGGTTGACGCGCAATTCAAAAGCGGCGACCTGCAAAATATCCAGGAATTGATCAAGACGCTGGACGCCGCGCTAAACACCGCTGTTGCAGCCATACACCAACTAAAACTGCCGAGCAAACCGCCAGCGGTTGCCGCAACAGCCTTCGATGCGGAACGGGTCAGCGATCTTTTACTGGAATTAAACACCGCGCTGGACAGTTTGAATCCTGACCACGTCGAACCGGTTTTACAAAGGCTTGGCGCGTTTCTCGGCGAAACCGAGCTGAAAGCCATCCGCTTTGAAGTGGATAGTTTCGATTTCGACGCCGCGAAAATCCAAGTTAACCGCTTGGCGGATAAATTAGCGATCACGTTTAAGGAATAAGCCATGAAAGACAGCTACAAAGTATTGCTGGTCGACGACGAACCGAACAATTTGAAAGTGTTACAGCAAATACTCAAGGACCACTTTCAACTGCTGTTTGCCATCAACGGCGAAAAAGCCCTGGCGGCCGCCCGGGAACATCAACCTGACATCATTCTGCTGGACATCATGATGCCGAATATGGACGGCTACCAAGTGTGTACGCAGTTAAAAGCCGATCCGTTGACTGAGAAAATCCCGGTAATTTTCGTCACGGCGATGGGCGAAATGGAAAACGAAGCGCGCGGTTTCGATGTCGGTGCGGTCGATTACATCCAAAAACCGGTCTCAGGCCCTATCGTGCTGCGCCGGGTACAAACCCATCTATCGCTGGTGCGGGTGGACGAGTTGGATCAACTCGCCCGCGCCGCCATCGAAATGCTCGGCGATGCCGGCCACTATAACGATCCGTACACCGGCGACCACATCTGGCGCATGGCAGCTTATTCTGCGGCGCTGGCTCGCGCCGCCGGTTGGACGCCATCGCAAGTGGCGATGATGGAATTGGCCGCGCCCACCCACGACACCGGCAAAATCGGCATTCCACATGCCATTTTAAAAGCGGCACGGGCGCTTAATGAAGAAGAATGGCCGATCATGCAGTCGCATTCGCAAATCGGCTACGACATCTTGAATAAAAGCGACAATCCGGTCTTCAAAATGGCTGCGGAAATCGCCCGCCATCACCACGAACAATGGGACGGCAGCGGCTATCCGATGGGTTTGGCCGGTGAGGCAATTCCGGAATCCGCCAGAATCGTGGCGATAGCCGATGTATTCGATGCCTTGACCACTAAACGTCCTTACAAAGAACCGTGGCAGCTGGAAGAGACTTTAAAATCGATGCAAAGCATGGCCGGCAGCCATTTCGATCCGCGCCTGCTGGCCTTGTTTATGGAAATAATGCCGGAAATCTTACGCCTGAAAGCGGCATGGGGCCAATAAGCTACTAAATATCGTATCGGTGACGATTTTCCGTAACGATTGCAGGCGGGAAGCCGGCTTTTCTGTATCAGGCCCTATCAGGCTCTTCGCACCCAGGCCACAGCCGGCAAGGCTTGGACGCCCACTACCCCAAACCCCGTTTAATTCGATAGTTTTGGCATTTTTTATGCTGCGTACTGCTTGTCATTAAATAACCAGGGGCGCGTCATGAAAACCTACGAAAAAATACAAATCGGCGATGTCATCCACAGTAACTGGTATGGCGATGGCACCGTCGCCGATCTGAATGAATCCGGGACAGGCAAAATCAAATTCGGCAGATTCTTCGTGCTGTTCCGGGAGTTTGAGATTTTTTATGCAAACGGCTGGATGTTGTCGGTGTAAAGGCAGAGCATACTAGCCAAACAGAACACTCGAACCGGTGAGGACAAGGCCACGCACAGTCAGCGGGTTGGCTGTTCCTCTCTGGTTTGATGGGGGTATTGGGTACTCCAAAGCGCAAAGCACTTGCTTAAACACGTTTCAATGGTGGCATTAACCCAGCTGCGGATCCCTCTCTAATCAATGCATCCGCAGTGAGTTTGTCTGGCGTTTTCAAAATACCGTTTTGGTCTTGTCAGCCGGAAATTGGCTTAGCAGTGTGATATGGCAGCTAAGCGCTGCCCCGTGAATGTCGGACTGCGTGGGAGCGACGATATTTAAAGGCCGGGCTTAGGATTTAGCCGCGCTTTTACTGCCCAGTAAAATCGTATGCCTTTGATAGCCGTCGTCCGCCGCCGCAGCCGCAGCCTCGGCTTTCCGCAATTGCTCGGCCCGGTCGTGTTCTAGCGCTTCTCTCAGTACATCGCGGTAAGACCGATTGATGCTGCTGGCATATTGCGTGTCTTTTTTCTCTTGGGTTTCGGCGATGGTCTTCGTGGGTTCCGGGTCGTAACGCTCTTCAAGTTCCTCAGCCAGTTTTTTTAGCTGTTGGCTGATTGCCAGGGCTGATTGAGATGAATGGGTTTTGTTGTCGTCCAAACTAAAAATTCGGATCATTTCATCCCGCAAATTAAACCCATACACCACAGGGTCGCCGTGCTTTTGCTGAAAATCGTAGGCAATAAAAAAATCCAGCGGATTGGTGGGATTTTTATCGAAGAAGATCGTAGCGCTTTCCATGGTGTAATTCAGCGCCTCGACAAACTGCTTCCTGGCCTGCTCCATTTCTTCAAAGATAAAATCATCGGCAATTTGTTTTACGATGTATTTCATAATCCGCCCCAGCTTAAATTCGATTGACTCGTCTACCTAAAACTCGCTGCATCCTATTCTGTTTCATAGACGGCGAGCATCATTGCTACGAATTGTATCAATTTGCTTCGCTGGTGCACCTAAATGAAATATTGCCATTATCCGGCAGGTTTACACCTGGCAAAATGCCTATCCAGCCACCGGGAAGCTCATATCGGCCCGGCCAATCCTACATCGCAGACCCGCGACCTTAGCAATACCGCTAATTCTTCCGCATGTCTCGGCGAGCCTCCCCATTCCGGTGCGCACCACGCATGTGCAAAAAAAGCACTTCCGAATCAATAGAGTGCATGATTTTTCTGCATGCCAAGATGCACCCGCAAATTTCTCTAAAAACAGACTCACCAAAAATAGGTGTAACACACTGTTTATAATGGTTTTTTACATATAGTTATCACAAGAGTCATTAAACTGGCATCAGCATTGCTTAGTAAGCAGCAATACTCCAGTGTAGGAGTGGTAAACCCAAACCCCGCTCACTGTTGAGCACTAAAGACAAAGGCGTCTACTGTCAGGCTTGCAAACAAGTCGGACATAGACGCCTTTTTTTTGGCCCGTTTTTCTCAATTGACAGGAACCGACATGAAACAGAACCGCATTTTCACCCCGAAGACACTTGCCGCCGCTTTCAGCTCGGTGGTTGCGCTGGGCATATTAGGCTTTTCCAACCACAGCTTCGCCGCCGGGAAACTGGAAAAAGAAGATTTGAAGTTCGGTTTTATCAAATTGACCGACATGGCCCCGCTGGCGGTGGCTGCGGAAAAAGGTTTTTTTGAAGAGGAAGGCCTGTTTGTGCAACTGGAAGCACAAGCCAATTGGAAAGTGGTGATGGACCGGGTTGTGAACGGCGAGCTGGACGGTTCGCACATGCTGGCGCCGGCACCGTTAGCGGCCAGCATCGGCTTCGGCACCAAGGCCGACATCGTGACTGCCTTCAGCATGGGCTTCAACGGCAATGCCATCACCGTATCCAACGACATCTGGAAACAAATGAAAGCCAATGTGCCAATGGAGGGCGGCAAACCGGTGCATCCGATTAAGGCTGATTATCTGAAACCGGTAGTGGACAAATATAAAGCCGAAGGCAAGCCATTCAATATGGCGATGACTTTTCCGGCCGGTTCCCACAACCTGAAACTGCGCTATTGGCTGGCGGCTGGCGGCATTAATCCCGGCTACTATGCGCCACCGCAAGACATTTCCGGCCAGATCAGCGCCGATGCTTTGTTGTCGGTCACGCCGCCGCCGCAAATGCCGGCGACGCTGGAATCCGGCACCATCTTCGGCTATTGCGTCGGCGAGCCGTGGAACCAGCAAGCGGTATTTAAAGGCATCGGTGTGCCGGTGATCACCGACGAGGAATTGTGGAAAGACACTCCGGAAAAAGTGTTCGGCGTGACCAGCTCTTGGGCCGAGAAATATCCCAACACCTATCTGGCAGTCACTAAAGCCTTGATCCGCGCTTCGATCTGGCTGGATGCCGAGAGCAACAAAAACCGTAAGGAAGCGATTGAAATGTTGTCGCAAAAACAATATGTGGGCGCCGACGTTGAAGTACTGGCGGCCAGCATGAACGGCACCTTTGAATACGAAAAAGGCGACAAACGCTCCCTGCCCGACTTCAACACCTTCTTCCGTCACGGCGCCAGCTATCCCTCTTACAGCAGTGCGGTTTGGTACCTGACGCAATTACGGCGCTGGGGCATGATCGCCGAGCAAAAACCGGATAACTGGTATCTCGACACCGCGAAAAAAGTTTATCGCCCCGATATCTATTTGGCTGCGGCGAAAGAATTGGTGGCCGAGGGTAAAGCCAAAGCGGAAGATTTTCCGGCCGACACCGGCATCAAGCCTTCACAAAACTTTTTCATCGACAAAATTCCGTTCGATGCCAACAAACCTAACGATTATCTAGCCAAATTTCCGATTGGCTTGAAAGGCAAACAAACCGTCTCCGGCGGCAAGATTGTCGACTAAGAAACTCTGGTGGGTGCTCTACACAAGGATCGTATGTTGATGCATGGACGCATCCTTTTTACCGACACCATTAAGACAAGCGAGCAAAGACATGACTAATACATTGATCAAATTTTTCAACATCACCGGCCTGACTTGGTTCGTACCCTTGGTCAAAATCGCCGCTGGCGAAAACCCTGCCCAACAAATGCGTCAATTATGGCTGGTCATGGGCGTCCCCATCATCGCTTTCATCTTGTTTTTAGGATTTTGGAGCGTCACTGCCGCACGCATCAACACCAGTTTGGGCGCCATTCCCGGCCCGGTCGCGGTATGGTCGGAAGTCAGCGGCTTGGTGACCGAACACTATGCGGAAAAAACCAAAATGGCCGAGTTTTACGAACGCCAGGAATTACGGAATAAAGAAAAACTGGCCGAAGACCCCAAAGCGGAAATCAAGCCCCGCCCCTACACCGGCAAACCGACTTATCTGGACCAAATATTTACCAGCCTGCGCACCGTATTCGCCGGCTTTATCATCGCTACGCTGATTGCCGTGCCTCTAGGTATCATCTGCGGCATGAGTCCGGTGTTGAATACCGCGTTTAACCCTTTGATTCAAATCTTCAAACCGGTATCGCCGCTAGCCTGGTTGCCCATCGTCACCTTGGTGGTGAGCGCCATCTATGTCACTGACGACGATTCCTGGTTCGCCAAATCGTTCGTCACCTCGGCCATCACCGTGACTTTATGCTCTTTATGGCCAACGCTGATCAACACCGCCGTGGGTGTGTCATCGATAGACCGCGACCTGGTCAACGTCGGCAAAGTGTTAAGACTGGATTGGGCCACGCAGATCAAACGCATCATTCTGCCTTCGGCATTGCCTTATATCTTTACCGGGATGCGCCTATCCTTGGGCGTGGGCTGGATGGTTTTGATCGCCGCCGAGATGCTGGCGCAAAACCCAGGACTGGGCAAATTCGTCTGGGATGAATTCCAAAACGGCAGTTCCAATTCCTTGAGCAGGATCATGGTGGCGGTATTTACCATCGGTATTATCGGCTTCATTCTCGACCGGGTAATGCACTCGTTACAAAACCTGTTCTCGTTCCAAAAAATCTGAGGATGCCGTCATGAGCGCCGCCCAAGCCAAAATCATCGAACTTTCCATGCACAAACAATCCGCTATGTCTTCCGTTCCCGCCAACGATGCGTATAAGCCGCTAGTAGAGTTAAAAAATGTCTGTAAATCCTACGGAGAAGGCAAAGACAAAACCTCCATCCTCAGAGACATTAATCTGGATATTCGCGAAGGCGAGTTTATCGCCATTGTCGGTTTTTCCGGCAGCGGCAAAACGACCTTGGTATCGATGATTGCGGGTTTAATCCATGCCGACAGCGGCGAACTATTGAAACAAGGCCAGCCCATCACCGAACCCGGCCCGGATCGCGGCGTGGTGTTTCAAAACTATTCCTTGATGCCCTGGCTAACCGTTTACGAAAACGTGGCGCTGGCGGTAGATGCGATCTTTAAGGACTGGACGCCGGAACAACGCCGCGCGCATACCGAGAAGTACGTCAAAATGGTGAACCTCGGCCGGGCGATGGACAAAAAACCCGCCGAGTTGTCAGGCGGTATGCGCCAGCGTGTTAACGTGGCCCGGGCGCTGGCCGCCAACCCGGATATTTTGCTGCTGGACGAACCGCTCAGCGCCCTGGATGCGTTGACCCGCGGCAACTTGCAAGACGAAATTCTGCAAATTTGGGAACAGGATAAAAAGACTGTCATCTTGATTACCAACGACGTCGATGAAGCCATTTACATGGCCGACCGGGTCATTCCACTCAATCCCGGCCCGGATGCCAGCTTTGGCCCGTCCTTTACGGTCAACCTGGAGCGGCCGCGCGACCGCACCGCTTTAAACCATAACGATGAATTCAAACGCCTGCGCGCGGAAATCACCCGCTATTTGATGAATATCGGCATGGAAAAAGCCCAAGCCGACGCTGGCGACAAGCTCAAGCTACCGGATGTCCGCCCCAATACCAGTAACGACTGGAAGCTGGATACCTCGGCGCTAAAACCCAGCGCCCGCGATCTGGGCAAGGCCCGCTATCTGGAATTCTCCAATCTGTCCAAAATCTACCCTACCCCGGACGGCAACAGTACCGTGAAAGTGGTGGACGGCTTCGATTTAAAAATGAAGAAAGGCGAATTCATTTCCATCATCGGCCACTCCGGTTGCGGGAAATCCACGGTGTTGTCGATGACCGCCGGCCTGAACGAAATATCCGAAGGCGGCATTATTTTGGATAACCGGGAAATCAGCGGCGCCGGTCCGGATCGCGGCGTGGTGTTTCAGGCTCCTAGCCTGTTTCCCTGGCTGACCGCCTTCGAAAACGTGATGCTGGGCGTGGATAAAGTCTACCCACATGCCTCGCAAGACGAACGCGAGGACATCGTCGAATACTACCTGACCCGGGTCGGTCTGGCCGATGCGATGTTTAAAAAAGCCGGGGACATGTCCAACGGCATGCGCCAGCGCGTCGGTATTGCCCGCGCCTTTGCCTTGTCGCCCAAATTACTGCTACTGGACGAACCGTTCGGTATGCTGGATTCGTTGACCCGCTGGGAATTGCAGGAAGTATTGATGGAAGTCTGGGAACGCACCCACGTCACCGCGATCGTCGTGACGCACGATGTCGACGAAGCCATTCTATTGGCTGACAGAGTGGTGATGATGACCAACGGCCCGCACGCCAAAATCGGCAAAATTCAAGAAATCGACCTGCCTCGGCCGCGTACTCGCAAGGCCCTGCTGGAGCATCCGGATTACTACAAGTACCGGGAGAGCTTGCTGACCTTCCTGTCCGAATGCGATCACACCCATTAATTTATAACCGCTTGTTTTCCTAGGGGGCCTTATGCCGCAAACACTCAAACGTCCAACCGGCACGTTACCGGCGACACTATTATCACTCACCTTCTTCAGCCTGCCGGCCGCCGCCGACATTACCAAAGAGGTGGAAGACGCCTTGAATTTCTACCATTACGGCAGCAACGGCGCAGTAAAAATGGATTTGAATTACCGCTGGGAGAATGTCGATAAAGACAACTCTGTTCGTAAACCCGCCAATATGGGCGGCCAGCCGGTGGAAACCGCCAACGCCAATACGGTGCGCCTGCGGCTGGGTTTCCTGACGCCGGTTTTTCACGATTTCCAAGGTTACGCGGAATACGAAGGCCTCTACGCGGCGCAAGCCGACTACGACCGCGGCGGTACTACCTCGAACCGTGACCGCAACTATGCCGTCATTGCCGATCCGGCCCGCAACGAGCTGAATCAATTCTGGATCAGCTACAAAGGCATCGCCGACACCCTGATCAAAGTCGGCCGGCAACGCATCAAATTGGACGACGACCGCTTCATCGGTAACGTCGGCTGGCGGCAGATGGAAATGACCTATGATTCGATTCTGATCACCCACAATAATCAGACCTTGTTCGGGCTGACAGCAAACGTCGGCTATATCGACCACATCCAAAACATATTCGGCGAAACGCATTCGATAAACGCGCCGTTTTTAAACCTGAATTACAAGATTAATGACTGGGGCAACCTGATCGGTTATGGATACTGGCTGGATTACCGCGAACGCGCTAACTACGCTAACTCCTCGCAAACCTACGGCTTGCGCTTCGACGGCAAATCGCCGCAGTTTTTTGACACTGTCAATGCCATCTACACGGCCGAATGGAGCAAACAATCGGACTACGGCGACAACCCCAACCACTACCAGGCCGACCGCTTCAATCTGATGGCGGGGGCCAGTGCTTACAACCTGACCGTATCAGGTGCCGTGGAGCAGCTAAACGGCTACGGAGCCGGCAAATCTTTCCAAACCCCGCTGGGCACCAATCACGCTTTCCAGGGGTGGGCGGATTTATTTTTGACTACACCGGCTAATGGTATCCGCGACGTCTTCGCCACCGCCAGCTACAAAGCGATGAACGACAGCTTGATCATTACCGGCGTCTATCACGACTTTAAAGACGATACCGGCAAAATTGAATACGGTAAGGAATGGGATTTTCAGGCCCTGAAAAAGTTTGGCAAACATTACTCGCTGTTAGCCAAGTACGCGAACTTTAACAGTGATAACCCGGCGTTCCCGGACACCCAAGTGATTTGGATGCAAGGCAACGTCAGCTTCTAGGCAACAGCGGCGCAAACTGTTTTGCACAGTTTGCGTCCGATTTCCCAACGATCTTCGCAAATAGTACCGACAACATCATGAAACTCAAATTGGTAGTGATAGGCAATGGCATGGCCGGCATGCGCACCGTTGACGAATTGATTCAAACCGTACCGGATCGCTACGACATTACCGTGTTCGGCGCCGAGCCGCACGGCAACTACAATCGCATCATGCTGACACCGGTGTTGTTCGGCGCCAAAAGCGTTGCCGACATCATGATTCACGATTTCGATTGGTATCTAAAAAACCGCGTGACCTTGTATTGCGGACCGGACAAAGCGGTTGTCGATGTGGATCGCGAACGCCGCTGTGTCATCGCCCACGACGGCACCTGTGCGTTTTACGACAAACTGTTGATCGCCACCGGTTCCTTGCCGCTGATGCTGGACATACCGGGCCGCGACGTCGAAGGCGTATTGGGCTTTAGAGACATCGCCGACGTGGAAACCATGATCGAAAAATCCGCCAGCAAACGCCATGCGGTCATTCTGGGCGGCGGTTTACTGGGTCTGGAAGCCGCCAACGGCTTATTGCAACGCGGTATGCAAGTCAGCGTCATCAACCGTGCCGACCATTTGTTGAACCGGCAATTGGATGGTAAAGCTGCGGCGTTTTTACAACGGCAATTGGCGGATAAAGGCATTCAATTTCATCTGGGTACCACCATCCAACGCATAGACAGTCAGGACGGGCATATCAGCGCGGTGACTTTAAGTAACGGCAGTGTTTTACCGGCCGACATGCTGATCATGTCCACCGGTATCAAACCCAATATCAGTCTGGCGAAACGCATTGGCCTGGCGTGTCAGCACGGCATCGTAGTCGACGACGGCATGCAGACTAGCGACCCGGCGATATTCTCGGTCGGCGAATGCGTGCAGCATCGGGGCGAACTGTTCGGTTTGGTCGCGCCGGTCTACGAACAAGCCAAAGTCTGCGCCCAACAACTGGCGGGTAAAGTCGACAGCCAATTTAAAACCTTATCGTCCGCCACCATGCTGAAAGTCACAGGCATCGATTTATTCTCGGTAGGCGATTTCGAAGGCGACAGCGAATGCCAGATTTTGCAGTTGATTGACCACGGCCTGGGCATCTATAAAAAAATCGTCCTGCGCGGCGACGTCGTCGTCGGCGTTATTTTGTACGGGGATACCAGCGACAGTGCCTGGTATCTGAATTTGGTTAAAGAAAGCACGCCGATTGCCGCGATCCGCGACCGCTTGATGTTCGGCAGAATCCCGCTCGCGCGCGCGGCTTAAATTCCTTTACCCATGAACACCATCAAAACCACTTGTCCTTATTGCGGCGTCGGCTGCGGCATCGAAGCCACGATAGAAGACCACGCGACACACCGGGTCTGTATCAAAGGCGACAGTAAGCACCCGGCCAATTTCGGCAGACTTTGCTCCAAAGGCGCGACGCTGGGCGATACCGTGTCGCTGGAAAATCGCCTGCTCTACCCCAGCATTCAAGGGAAACAAGTCGATTGGGCGTCAGCTTTAGATCATGTCGCGGAACGCTTCAATAACATTATTGCGCAGCACGGCCCCGAAGCGGTGGCGTTTTATGTCTCAGGCCAATTGCTGACCGAGGATTACTACGTCGCTAACAAATTGATGAAAGGCTTCATCGGCACCGCTAATATCGATACCAATTCCCGTTTGTGCATGTCCTCGGCGGTAGTGGGCTACAAACGCGCATTCGGCGCCGATACCGTGCCTTGCAATTACGAAGACCTGGAACTGGCCGAATTGATTTTACTGGTCGGCTCCAATGCCGCCTGGTGCCACCCGATTGCCTTTCAACGCATTCGCAAGGCTAAGGAAACCAATCCCCATTTAAAAATCGTGGTGATCGATCCGCGCAGCACGGCCAGTTGCGACATCGCCGATTTGCATCTGCCCGTTAAACCGGGCATGGATGCGCTATTGTTCAACGGCATTTTGGCTTATTTAGCGCAAAACGGCCGGATCGATCAGACTTATATAGACACGCATACCGAAGGTTTCGAGGCCGCATTGCAAGAAGCTGTGAAAACCGCCGGCAGTATCGAGCAGGTCGCCGCAGGCTGTGGCTTGCCTAGCGAAGCAGTCGCCACACTGTTCGACTGGTTTGCCGGCACCGAGAAAACCGTCACGGTCTATTCGCAAGGCATCAACCAATCCAGCTCAGGTTCGGATAAATGCAACGCTATCATCAACTGCCACCTCGCCAGCGGCCGCATCGGCAAGCCGGGTATGGGACCGTTCTCGTTTACCGGCCAACCCAACGCGATGGGCGGCCGTGAAGTGGGCGGTTTAGCCAACACCTTGGCTGCGCATATGGACCTGGAAAACCCGGAACACGTCGATAGAGTCGGCCGCTTTTGGGGCAGTGACAAAGTCGCCGACAAACAAGGTTTGAAGGCCGTGGCCATGTTCGACGCCATTGCCGCCGGTCAAATCAAGGCCGTATGGATCATGGCGACCAATCCGGTCGTATCGATGCCCGACGCCGACAAAGTGAAACGTGCTCTGCAGCAATGCGAATTGGTGGTGGTTTCCGATTGCATCGCCAACACCGATACCGCCAAGTTAGCCCATGTGCTGCTGCCGGCCACCGGCTGGAGCGAGAAAGACGGCACCGTCACCAATCTGGAGCGGCGCATCTCTCGACAACGGCCCTTGTTTCCGGCCTCCGGCGAAGCCAAACACGACTGGTGGATCATCAGCCAAGTCGCGCAACGCATGGGTTTTAGCGATGCGTTTAATTACCAATCCAGCGCCGATATTTTTCGTGAACACGCCGCGCTGTCGGCCTTCGAAAACGATGACGAGCATCAGTTACGCGATTTTAATTTATCGGCCTTTGTCCACTTGGATGGGCAAGGTTATGACGCGCTGCAACCGGTGCAATGGCCGGTCACCAACGAGCAAACCGCAGGCATAGCCAGAATGTTTACTGACGGCCAGTACTACACAAGCAATCGTAAAGCCCGCTTCATCCCGATTACCCCGCGTCCGCCGGTTAATGCGCCGGATAGCGATTATCCGTTTACGCTGAATACCGGCCGCCTGCGCGACCAATGGCACACGATGACCCGCACCAGTCTGGCCGCCAAATTAAACGCGCACCGCCCGGAACCTTTCGTCGAGATACACCCCGCCGACGCTGAACGCCTCGGCTTAAGCGCGCGCAGTCTGGCGCAGATAGAAAGCCGTTGGGGCAGTATGCTGGCCCGCGTCGATCTCAATCCGGGGCAACAAATCGGCAGTCTGTTCGTCCCTATGCACTGGACCGAACAACTCAGCAGCCACGGCCGCATGGGTGCCGTGGTCAATCCGGTGGTCGATCCCTATTCCGGGCAACCGGAAAGCAAGCAAACACCGGCCACAATCCATGCCTGGCCGGCACGTTGGTATGCCACTATTTTGTCGCGCCGTCCCTTGCAAATTAGCGGGGCCGAGTATCAAGTCAGTGTGCGCGGCGACCGCTATTTTCGTTACGAGTTAGCGTCTACTAAACCCGGCGAGGACTGGCGGGCCTGGAGCCGCGCGCTGCTCGCTGACACAAGACATATTGATGATGATAACTGCTGGCTGGAATACAGCGACCAACAAGCCGGCTATTACCGTACCGCTTATTTACCGGATCGCGAATTACAAGCCTGTTTGTTCGTCGGACCGGATTGCGAGCTGCCCGAGCCTGGCTGGCTGGGCAGTTTATTCGCTAAAAATGAGTTGAGCCGAGCCGAGCGCCTGAGCTTGCTGAGCGGACTGCCGCCAAAAGGTGAAGCCGATATTGGCCGAATCGTCTGTTCGTGTTTCAATGTGGGCGAAAAAGCCATCCGACACGCGGTACAAACCCAGCAACTGCAAAGCGTCGCCGACATCAGCGCCTGTTTGAGCGCCGGTAGCGGTTGCGGTTCCTGCGTCGCGGAGTTGAAGGAGTTTTTACCCAAACCCAGTTAAATTGATAGCCCAAGGGACGATGCAAGCTAAAACACAGTTATTTCCGTATTTCCAACCCATTATTTCGGTGGCCAGCGGCAAAATCGTCGGCTACGAAGCCCTGGCCCGCCAATACGACGACAAAGGCAAAGTGGTTTCCGCCGGTGCCCTCTTCTCTTCCGCCAAGGTCGATGCCAAAACCCGTATCGAACTAGACAGGCAGGTGCGCTGGCAAGCCCTGGAAAAGTTCTCGGCCTTGGCCGATACGCAAAGCTATCTGGCGCTGAATATTTCCGCGGCCTGGATAGAAAATCTGCGCCAATTAAACACGCTGCCCACGCTACGGATGTTGGACGAGTTGAATATCGACCGGCGGCGCATCATCGTGGAAATTTCCAATGCGCATGTCGATCCGCAGAAGTTAAAACAAATCGTGCAGCGCTACCGCAAACACGGCTTGAGTGTGGCTATCGGCGATTTCGGCGCCGGCGCCTCGCAACTGGAACGGGTGATCGCCATTCAACCCGACATCATCAAAATCGACATGCGGCTGTTCAAACTGGCCACCAAGGGCGGCATCGCCGGCGACATTATTCATATGATCTCGCGGCTGGGTAAGCGCACCGGCTGCCGGATTATTTGTGAAGGCGTGGAATCGGACGAAGCGTTTTTATTTAGTTTGAACTGCGGCGCGCAATTCATGCAGGGGTTTTTGTTTGCCAAAGCCGAAGCCGATTTTCAGCATGCCGAGCTTTACGAACAACACATCGCCTCATTGCGCACTAAATTTTTGAAAAACACACTGGTTAAAGTGCAAAAGAAAGTCAGCGCCATTAACACCACCAAAACCTTGATTTACAAGCTGGCCGAAACCTTGCAGGACGACTTTAACTTGAATGAACTGGTCAGCTGGAACTTTACCGATAGCGGCGTGATTCGTTTTTATTTGTGCAACAACCAGGGCGACCAGATTTCGCCGGATTTTAATTTCAAGGAAAACCAATGGTTCACCGATCCGCGCAAAATCGGTTTTAACTGGTCCTGGCGCCCTTATTTCTTTCAATTGCTGGCATTGGAAAACTGCGGCGACCGCAATCGGGTCGTCACTTCCGAGCGCTACATGGATTTTGAAACCAGCTTGCTGTGTAAAACCCTGTCTTTACGCCTAGATAGCGAGCGGATTTTGTTGGTGGATACCGTGGCGGGCGATTGAGCTACTTTAGATACACCATCACCAGAAACAACAAAGCCAGACCGGCATAGCGCCAGCTGCTATCGACGGTGTGCGTGCCAGGCTTGGCAAACTCGGCTTGTTGCAGCGCTTGATCCAGACTGTCGGTATCGCTCAGGCGTCGATACTGTAAACCACTCTCAGCAGCCAGCTGGCGGAGATAGCTTTCGTGCAGCCGGCTCATATGCTCGTCGCCGGTTGCCGCCTCGCTGCCGAAAGGTGCGTTACGGGCGTTGTAGCCCTGGATCTTCTCGGGATTTAGATCCGATTCACCAAAGGACGAACGATGCGGCACGTCTTCGGGTTTGTAAAAGCCCTGGCGTTGGCCTTTGGCGTCGAACTTTGGGATGGGGGCAAGTTGATCGCCGCCGACGCCGACGATCACACCTTTTACCTTATCTTTAACTGGCGACAGATCGGGTTTGTAACGCCGATTGGGCGGGGGTGCCTCCTGGCCGTCGCTAAAAAACACCAGGGTCTGATCTTTATCTTTCAACATTTCCAGCGTACTCAGCAAGCCACTGGCGATGCGGCTGTCGGCGGCCCAGGCCATGCGCCAATCCAGCGCCGCAATCGCTGCGTCTATCTCGGCAAATCCCGAACACACGTCTATCGGTTCGAACAGCAACGTCGAGTGGCGTTCGGTAAACACCCCCAAGCCGACTTGCGAACCACAAGGCAGTTTCAACAACTCTTGGCGCAACGCCTGTTTGACAAACTGCAAGCGGCTGACCGGCTGTTTATCCAGCTGATAGTCTTCGGTGTTCATGCTGCGGGTAATGTCGACAACAAACACCAGCCGGTACAGTGACACTTGCGCGCTGGTTTGCGGATGGAAAAACACTACCGACAAGGACAGCAAGGCCGCGGTCAGCAACCAGAAACGGTAATTCCTAAGATTGGGGGCGATAGTCATATAGCGAAATTATCGGTCGGGAAGATAAGCGCCAATTTAGGGCAAGCCACGCGGAAAGCCCGGCAAGGTGGTCCACAGTTGGGTCTGTTGATTAAGATCATCCTGCTCGTCGCCGCTGCTGATTCTGTCCATCTCCGGCAACAGCCGCATCGCCACTTCCAGATTGTACTTGGCATCCCAAAACTGACTGTCCAGCGTCAATGCATCGCGATAGGCTTGCTTGGCCAACCCCAGCAGCGGCATCGCTTCGTTGACATTGCCCGTTTCGGCTTTCTGCATCGCTTGCCTTAGATACAGATTACCCAGATTGTAACGGGTGTGCGCCTGTGCCTCTGCGCCGGCTTGCTGCAACAACAAATTCAGCGTTGCCAAGGCTTCGTCGTAGCGTTGGTGCCGGCTGAGATACACCGCTCTGGCCATACGTACTTCCGGCGCCGAGGTGGCCAATTCGTCTGCGCCGACATCCTGATCGGCCAGTAATTGGCCGATCAGCCGATTTTGGCCGGCTAGGCCATACAGTTGCAGCAATTGCGTCAGAGTCACTAATAAAGCTGCTGCCAATATGGCCCACAGCGCCCAGTGTTTTAACTTACGGATCACAGTCTGGCCTCGCAGAGTTTCACGCCCAACAATAACAACATCAGCGCCGCCGCAAAGGCATAACAGCGCGTGGATAAATCCTGCTTCGGAATCCGCTCGAAATAATGCAAAGGCCGATTCTCCAAGCGGTTGATGTCGTCAATGGCCTGCTGCAATGCACCGGGCGTTTCGGCTTCGTAGGCTTGATAGGGAATATGCAGACTGTTAAAGAACAGATGCAGATAACGTTCCGGCATGGCCTGAGCATTATCGTCGCGCGGGTCGTCGGGCACTTCAAACAAGCCAGGGCTGTTGGCGGTGCGCAGAAACACCCAATACAAACTGACTTGGCGTTGTTTGAACAACTCGCGCAAGGCCGCTTCGCTGTCCGGATCGATTACCGCCGCGCCGTCCGACACCAGCAACACGATGCGCGAACCGGTCACCGGCCGGCTATCGAAGAACTCCAAAGCCATGCTCAAGCCCTTGCTGACGTTGGTATAAGCCAAGGCCGGCAAGGCGGTGGCGTCTATCGCAGCATGAATCGCGGCTTTGTTTTCAGTGAGCGGTAGCACGAATAGCGGCGAAGTACTGTATTCGGCGATGCCGATCAAATCGTGCGCTCGGTGATCGACAAACTGATTCAACAAGCGGCGGGCGGCGTTGGCTTTGGATTCCTCGCCTTGGGTTTCCGGCGTCTTGCCGGCGAAGGTGTTGTCCATACTGTTACTGCGATCCAACAGCATAACGATGTGTGCGCCGTGGCCGATGCGCTCCACTTGCTGTTCTTGCTGATAGGCACCGGCCAAGCCCAGAATCAACCCGCCTATCGCCAGCACGCCCAGCAAGCGGATCAAGGCGCTGATAGCCAGCGATAGTGGGTCGACAGGCAATATCGCCAGCCAGGGATAGGGGTTGGCGACCATTCCCATTCTCCACATCGGCAACAGGCATAAGCCCAAACCGAGCAAGACCCAAGGATACTCAAAGCCCAAATTCATCGGCTGCCTCGCTCGATTTCCCGGCAATGCAGGCACAGGGTTTTGAGTTTTTGCAGATCGTGTTCTTGCGGCATTATCGAAGCGTCACCGAAAAAGTAACGATTGGAATAATCGAAAAACCAAGTCAATTCGTCAGCGATGCTGCGATATTCCGGGTGGCCCTGATAAAACTCGGCCAATTTGTGCAAAAACACCGGCTTACCGTGAAGACCGTTAAACGCCGTATGCACTGCGGCAAGTGCTTGCGGTAATTGTTGAAGGCCAAGGTTTTGCAACTGACGCTGCGCGCGCTTGAATACGCTGCGTTTCGGTAGTCCCGGTAAATAACCGTAAAGCCAAGCCAAACGCAAAGCGATGCCCAGCGCCACCGTCAGCGACACGCATAAGCGCCGGACAATTGCCGCGTCATCCAACAAGCTCGGCGCTTGGTCCGGGCGCATGTATTCGCCGTGTTCATCCTGCCTGACCACCAACTCCCGCAATGGCGAGGTCGTGAAGGTCCAGGCCGCGACCGGCTGTTCCAGAGTTTGCCCGTGCTGCTGAAAGCGCAAGGTAA